>ERZ1026868.754-NODE-754-length-18754-cov-29.222953_pt1 | contig 18754 bp, 21 predicted proteins | sample MGYA00380164_ERZ1026868 | MGnify/ENA primary metagenome ERZ1026868 (study PRJEB33269, sample SAMEA4719800) | human gut metagenome | biome: human-associated habitat; feature: organic feature; material: feces | place: Cameroon | collected 2013-10 ... | reverse complement strand
CGTCCATTTTGCTTTGCGTGGTGTTGTAGGTAGTGAAAGGAAAATTTTCAAGATATGCCGGAATAGCGGGTAGCAAAGCCCTTTTGAAACGTCTTGTTAGCGGAAAGTACGGAAGCCGGGGAACGCCGGAGTTTTTCAGAGCAAGATTCTACCGCAGTACCAAAATTCGCTTATCGCTCATTTTGCCCCTGCGGGAATCTTGTTGGGGAGTGCCTTCCCCAAACCCTGCTTATGCGGCTTACGCCGCTGGAAAATCCCTCAAAATAATTTTTCGGATTTTTCAAAAACAGTTCCGCTTTACACCCTGTTTTTCTCCTATTAGTGAGAGGACACCACGCACAGCCGAAGGAGGTTTTACCATGCGAAAACGATATAACACGCCGCACCGCAGCCGGGTAGTCAAGACACGCATGACCGAGGAAGAATACGCCGAGTTTGCGGAAAGGCTTTCTGCTTACAACATGAGCCAAGCCGAGTTTATCCGGCAAGCCATAACCGGGGCAGCCATACGCCCCATCATAACCGTTTCCCCCGTCAATGACGAGTTGCTTGCCGCTGTCGGGAAGCTGACCGCCGAATACGGCAGGATCGGCGGCAACTTAAACCAGATAGCCCGGACGCTGAACGAGTGGCACAGCCCCTACCCGCAGCTTGCCGGGGAGGTACGGGCGGCGGTTTCCGACCTTGCTGCCCTAAAGTTTGAAGTCTTGCAGAAAGTGGGTGACGCTGTTGGCAACATTCAAACATATCAGCTCTAAAAATGCGGACTATGGCGCAGCGGAAGCCTATCTCACATTTGAGCATGACGAGTTTACCATGAAGCCCACCCTTGATGAAAACGGGCGGCTGATACCGAGGGAGGATTACCGCATTTCTTCCCTCAACTGTGGGGGCGAGGATTTCGCTGTTGCCTGTATGCGGGCTAATCTCCGCTATGAGAAAAACCAAAAACGGGAAGATGTGAAAAGCCACCACTATATCATCAGCTTTGACCCACGGGACGGGACAGACAACGGCTTGACCGTAGACCGGGCGCAGGAGCTGGGCGAGCAGTTCTGTAAAGAGCATTTCCCCGGACACCAAGCCTTAGTCTGCACCCACCCGGACGGGCATAACCACAGCGGCAATATCCATGTGCATATCGTCATCAACTCCCTGCGGATTTATGAAGTCCCGCTTCTGCCCTACATGGACAGACCAGCCGACACACGGGAGGGCTGCAAGCACCGCTGCACCAACGCCGCTATGGAATATTTCAAGAGTGAAGTCATGGAGATGTGCCACCGGGAGGGGCTTTACCAAATCGACCTCCTAAGCGGCAGCAAGGAACGGATAACCGAACGGGAATACTGGGCGGCAAAGAAAGGACAGCTTGCCCTTGATAAAGAGAACGCTGTCAGAGAAGCCGCAGGACAGCCGACCAAGCCCACCAAGTTTGAAACGGACAAGGCGAAGCTGCGCCGGACGATACGGCAGGCACTTTCCCAAGCTGGCAGCTTTGACGAATTTTCTTCCCTTTTGCTGCGGGAGGGTGTGACCGTCAAGGAGAGCCGGGGGCGGCTTTCCTACCTCACGCCGGACAGGACAAAGCCTATCACAGCCCGGAAGCTGGGGGACGATTTTGACAAGGCTGCTGTCCTTGTCCTGCTTACGCAGAACGCCCACAGAGCCGCCGAACAGAGCAAAGCCATACTCGAATACCCTGCCGCGGTTAAAAAGCTGTCACAAGGGGAAAAAACCACAAAAACCACCCCGGCAGACAACACCTTGCAGCGCATGGTTGACCGGGAAGCCAAGCGAGCCGAGGGCAAGGGCGTGGGCTATGACCGCTGGGCGGCAAAGCACAACCTAAAGCAAATGGCAGCTACCGTTACCGCCTATCAGCAGTACGGCTTTTCTTCCCCGGAGGAACTGGACGAAGCCTGTTCTGCCGCCTATACCGCCATGCGGGAAAGCCTTACAGAGCTGAAGCAGATGGAAAAGACGCTGAACGGGAAAAAGGAGCTGCAACGGCAGGTGCTTGCCTATTCCAAGACCCGCCCTGTCCGGGACGGGCTGAAACAGCAGAAAAACGCCAAAGCAAAAGCAGCCTACCGTCAGAAGTACGAAAGCGACTTTATCATAGCAGACGCAGCCGCCCGCTATTTCAGGGAAAACGGCATTTCCAAGCTGCCGAGCTATAAAGCCCTGCAAGCAGAGATTGAAACCCTTATCCAAGAGAAAAACAGCGGCTACAACGATTACCGGGCAAAACGGGAGGAATACCGCCGCTTACAGACTGTCAAGGGCAATATCGACCAGATTTTACACCGGGAGCGCAAGCCTGTGAAAAGGCAGGAACAGGAACGATAAAAACCGCCCCAAAATGTACCCGAACCTATACAGAACAAGGGGGCTGCCCCGTACCCTATCCGCAAATACCAAAGGATTTTTTAACGGGCTTATAGGGCAGAAAAAACCCGAAAATGATACCGAGATGATACAGAATTACCGCCGATACCGCCACACCAGCGGAAACGGCAGAAAGGAGCGCACCCATGCCAAGAATGAGCAAGAAACGGCGGCTGGAATGGTCTTTTTTCCTGCGGCAAGTGAAAGTCGGGAATTCCACCTGCGATCGTATCACATACAATGACCTCTGCCGGGGCTGTACCCATAGCTGCAAGCAGAGCTTCCGGGCGGTTATCATACTCTGCCCCCACTACTACTCCAAACGCCGGAAAAAGGAGGACAGGGACAATGGCAGATAACCGCAAGTATTACTACCTCAAGCTGAAAGAGAACTTTTTTGACAGCGACTCCATTGTGCTGCTGGAAGATATGAAAGACGGGATTTTATACTCCAATATCCTCTTGAAGCTGTACTTAAAATCGCTGAAAAACGGCGGGAAATTGCAGCTTGACGAGCATATCCCCTACACAGCGCAGATGATAGCGACACTGACCCGCCACCAGATAGGGACGGTTGAGAGGGCTTTAGAGATTTTCCGGCAGTTGGGGCTTGTGGAGCAGCTTGACAGCGGGGCTTTCTATATGACCGACATTGAGCTGATGATAGGACAGTCCTCTACCGAAGCCGAGCGGAAACGGGCTGCAAGACTGGAAAACAAGGCACTTTTACCGCCCCGGACAAAAGGCGGACATTTGTCCGACATTCGTCCACCAGAGATAGAGATAGAGTTAGAGAAAGAGATAGAGATAGAAAAAGAGAGAGAGGGAGAAACGGGACACCCCGCCCCCGCCGCTTATGGCAGATACAACAATGTGATACTGACCGATACAGAGCTTTCCGGGCTAAAAACAGAGTTGCCCGACAAGTGGGAGTATTATATTGACCGGCTTTCCTGCCATATCGCTTCCACCGGGAAACAGTACCACAGCCATGCAGCCACCATTTACAAGTGGGCGCAGGAGGACGCTGCCAAAGGCAAGGCTGCCCCGAAACAGGGCATACCCGATTATTCATGCAAGGAGGGCGAGAGCTTATGAAAAACGGAATTGAAGCTATGATTACGGACATTACAGCCACTACCGCCGAAGCGGAGGACTACACAGGCGAGGACGGGCTTTTATACTGCGGTAAGTGCCATACGCCCAAAGAAGCCTATTTTGCAGAGGGAAAGACTTGTTTCGGGCGTGACCGCCACCCGGCAGAGTGCGACTGCCAGCGGGCAGCCCGTGAAAAGCAGCAAGCCGCCGAAAGCCGACAGAAGCACCTTGAAAAAGTGGAGGACTTGAAACGCCGGGGCTTTACCGACCCTGCTATGCGGAACTGGACATTTGAGCATGACAACGGCAGAAACCCGCAGACCGAAACCGCCCGCTTTTATGTGGAGAGCTGGGAAACCATGCAGGCTGAAAATATCGGCTACCTGTTTTGGGGCGGCGTGGGGACGGGAAAAAGCTACCTTGCCGCCTGTATCGCCAACGCCCTTATGGAAAAAGAGGTTGCCGTCTGCATGACAAACTTTGCAACGATACTGGGTGACCTTGCCGCCAGCTTTGAGGGCAGGAACGAATATATTTCCCGCCTTTGCAGCTACCCTCTGCTGATACTTGATGATTTCGGTATGGAGCGAGGAACAGAATACGGGCTGGAACAGGTTTACAGCGTGATTGACAGCCGTTACCGAAGCGGCAAGCCGCTGATCGCCACGACCAACCTCACGCTGGAGGAATTGCAGCACCCGCAGGACACGCCCCACGCCCGTATCTATGACAGGCTGACTTCCATGTGCGCCCCCGTCCGCTTCACGGGCAGCAACTTCCGAAAGGAAACCGCACAGGAAAAGCTGGAACGCTTAAAGCAACTGATGAAGCAGCGAAAGGAGAGCCTATGACAGAAACGAAACAGACAAGCACCACCAAAACAGACCGCCGCCCGGACTGTGTGACGGAAATCCGCATGGGCAACTCCGTCCTTACCGTTTCCGGCTTCTTCAAGCAGGGCGCAACCGACACCGCAGCCGACAAGATGATGAAAGTGCTGGAAGCGGAAGCTGCTACACAAAAAACGGCGATTTGACCGACCATAAAGAAGCAGATTTGACGCTTTTGCCGCTATACAGACAGCCGCCCCATGTGGTACAATCAAGGTACGGAATAGTGGGGCTGGCTGTCGGAAACGGAGGATTTTATGTTAAGACAGACCAACCAACAACCAATTACCGCCCTTTACCCAAGACTATCCCATGAGGACGAGCTGCAAGGCGAAAGCAATTCCATTTCCAATCAGAAGCGTATCCTTGAAACCTATGCAAAGCAGAACGGCTTTTCCAATCTGCGCTGGTACACGGACGACGGTTATTCTGGTGCGAACTTTCAAAGACCCGGTTTTCAAGCCATGCTTGCGGACATTGAAGCCGGAAAAGTCGGGACAGTTATCGTAAAGGATATGTCGAGGTTAGGGCGAAACTACCTGCAAGTGGGAATGTACACGGAAATGATTTTCCCACAGAAAGGTGTCCGCTTCATCGCTATCAATGACGGAGTGGACAGCGCACAGGGCGACAATGACTTTGCCCCGCTGCGGAATATCTTTAACGAATGGCTGGTGAGAGATACGAGCAAGAAAATCAAAGCAGTAAAACGCTCAAAAGGCATGAATGGCAAGCCCATCACAAGCAAGCCTGTGTATGGCTACCTCATGGACGAGGATGAAAATTTCATTATTGACGAGGAAGCTGCACCCGTAGTCAAGCAGATATACAACCTCTGTCTTGCCGGGAATGGTCCGACCAAGATAGCCCGTATGCTCACAGAGCAGCAAATCCCCACGCCGGGAACGCTTGAATACCGCAGGACGGGCAGCACCCGCCGCTACCACCCCGGCTATGAGTGCAAGTGGGCGACCAATACCGTAGTGCATATCCTTGAAAACCGGGAATACACAGGCTGTCTGGTAAATTTCAAGACAGAAAAACTTTCTTACAAAGTCAAGCACAGTGTAGAAAATCCCCCGGAAAAGCAAGTGATTTTCGAGAACCACCACGAGCCTATCATAGACACCCAAACATGGGAACGGGTGCAGGAGCTTCGCAAACAGCGCAAACGCCCAAACCGCTATGATGAAGTGGGTTTGTTCTCCGGCATACTGTTCTGTGCGGACTGCGGCAGCGTGATGTATCAGCAGCGATACCAGACGGACAAGCGCAAGCAGGACTGTTATATCTGCGGCAACTACAAGAAACGCACCCATGACTGTACGGCGCACTTTATCCGCACCGACCTCTTGACCGCTGGTGTACTCTCCAATCTGCGGAAAGTGACCAGCTATGCGGCAAAGCATGAAGCCCGGTTTATGAAACTCTTGATTGAGCAGAACGAGGACGGGGGCAAACGCAGGAACGCCGCCAAGAAAAAGGAACTGGAAGCCTCCGAGAAACGCATAGCCGAGTTATCCGCTATCTTCAAGCGGCTGTATGAGGACAGCGTGACCGGGCGCATATCAGACGAGCGTTTCACAGAGCTGTCGGCAGACTATGAAGCAGAGCAACGGGAGCTGAAAGAAAGAGCCGCTGCTATTCAAGCGGAGCTTTCCAAAGCACAGGAAGCCACCGTGAACGCAGAAAAGTTTATGAATGTTGTCCGGCGGCATACCAGCTTTGAAGAACTTACCCCTACTCTGCTGCGGGAGTTTGTAGAGAAAATCGTTGTGCATGAGTGCAGCTATGACGAGAACAAGACCCGCAGACAGGACATTGAGATTTATTATTCTTTTGTTGGCAAGGTGGACTTGCCCGAATAACCGCCCGACCTATCCGACACAATGCGCAAGTGCCGGATAGGAACGGCAAAATTTTTTACACTTCTATTACTTCTTTATCGCACATCAGTAAAGTTGCCGGAGGAAGAACACCGACCTATCGGCGTATGGGGACAGCGGCACTTGCGGTATATTAAGAAAAAGCGCAAGGTGCTATATCTTAATCTGCTAACAAGTGGAACACTGAACGGATACCTTGCGGATTTCGACAAGCAGGCAGAAGAAATGTTTTCTCGGTTCGTAAAGCAGATGGCGGATCGTGAGGGTGTGACCGAACTGCTCAAAGCAGACAATCAAATGGAGTGGGTTGCTCGGATGAATAACATCCGCAGCAGAGCCACAGAAATCATTGGAAAAGAATTGATATATACATAAGTGAAAAGGTGGGAAATTTAAGCCCACCTTTCTTTTCTGTATGTGTTCGTTGAAAATTTTAAGTATTTTTAGTATAATACAATAACGGAAAAATAAAGAACTAAGGTGCTAAAACGATGAAGGTAAACAATGACATATTGCAGGCTTTATATAACAAAATTTTTAATATATACCACGAGTGGACGAAAGCTGATCCACAAAACGATCCTCAATGGGGAATAAAAAGATACTGTAAGTATAACTTTGGTCCAGTACTTGGACTATACTCGGAAAAAGACCAAAGTTTAATTGATGTTTTAAACAATGATTTTTCTGATAAAGAACTCTGCGCCCTGCTGATACCAATTAAAGAAAGAGCCTTAAACGAACTGTTAAAAGCAGAAAATGATTTAATTACGGAGAGCAAGAGTAAATCTTATCAAGATGAGTTGTCACTTTTAAGAGGCGGAAAAATCAAAGAGTGGATAGATCGCTTTTTTATTCCTTGTTTCAATATTGGGATTTTTGAAATAGATGAATCCCACTTTAGAGGATTATGTTATGTGATGTATGGCTACGAAAACTATCAACACAGCATAACAAGTGTGTATTGCGGTAATATTGATGTCTTAAAAGATCTCTACCAAGGTGTTTTAGATAAGAACTCTGAACTTTACAAATATAAGTTAATCGAGGTGACACCCGATTGCGAAATGCTTGCAATAGATCCACCAAGAATCTATGATTCTCGCATAGATAAGACATTCTATCTATCAAATGTAAACAAGGAACTTTTGAGTACATTTATAGAATTGGGTGCATCTAAACTATACGAGAAAATATCTCTTAGGGTTTCTAATTCGATATTAAAAATATTTGATGGTAAATATGAGTTACAGACCATTTTAGAAGCTATTGAGAGAGGAAAAGTTTTCTCTATTCAAAATATAGGCGATATTCCCGTAACAAAGCTGTATTCTGTAAATTATGCAGATAGTTTATGGATAAAGAGTACCGATTCAGAAAAAAGTATGATTATAAATTGTCACCATAATTTTAGGTAAATACGAATAGCAAGTCGAATGTACCGATTTTTGAGTATAATAATTGCCCCGTTGGGATTGCAGTAATCTCTGCATTTCCAATGGGGCTTTTTTCGTTATAAGTATAACTCTTGTGTTTTGCGCACGAATCTATTTTCTTTTTTTATGCCCAAATCATTTAAAACCTTTTCAAACGGTTTTTCATCCGTGTCCTCAAAGTAATAAGCTTTCCAAACGGCATTCTCTCTAACGGAATTTAATACTTTTTCAAAATACGGCATATCTACCTTGTTAAGTGAATGTCCTATTATAATCACTTCATCCACATTAGATAAATTCTTGAAAAAACCTATATTATCATCGATTATGCTACTTGTTCTTTTAAGGGTGGCATTACAATATTTTGATACACGATCAAAAGTTGAAACTGCAAAATCAACAAAATTGATTTCAGCTTCCTTTTTCTTTTCTAAAGCATAGGAAATAGCTTTCTGATTACAATGACCTATAACTAATTCTTCATTTCTGTTTTTCACATAACCGTGAATGTGCTTAATATTATCTGGATCAATACAATACACACTTTCAAGGGTATCCGTATAATTGAATGTCAAAAATATCGATTCCCTATCGATTTTGTAAACTGCTTCCTTTTTCGTGTCTATTGATTCAACCCATAATCGTAAATATTTAGGCAATTCGTTCAAGAATCTGTATTGATCATCTAACCACCTTCCTATATCCATATCATCCATTGGATCATAATCGAGTTCCTCTCGCATTTCATTGCCCATTTGTAAACCGAACTCCTCAATATGTGTAGCACAAGACGGCAATTCATTTTCAAAATCTTTCCATAGTGCATTTGAGCGGCAATATCCACTCATTATACTTTCATAATAGTCGGGATAATTATCTGCAAGAAAATCTCCAAAATGACTGTATTTGCATTTGATGTGATGCGCAATGTCAAATCCATTTCCTATAATATATAATGTCATAACCCTTTTCCTTTCAATAAAAAGATGAATGTTTGTTTTTATGGGTGAAATATTTCCTTCTTTTTCAGCTTGTCCCGCATCTTATCCAATCCCTTGTGATAGATGTTCTCTGCCGCTTCTGCGGAAGATAGCTCATTCTTGTAAGCAATTTCTTGGAACGTATGCGGTCTGAACTTGGAACTTTTCATACTGTGGCAATCGGGGCAGAAACCGATGTGGGATCGTATGACCTCACGCTCACGGTAAGTAAGCTCGTCTAATGTACCGAATACTGCTTCGCTCCGTTCCTGCCGCAGAAGTTCCCTGCAAGGCTCAAAGGTATAATCGTAAGTAACATCCTCTCGACTTTCCTCGCTATCCTCGTCAGCATAACTGCGGTAAAAGTCTATAAACTGCATATTGTGAAAGCCGCTTCGCAGGATCTCACTTACCGTCTTTTTGGACAAGCCAACCTCGTCAGATATTCTTTTCAACGTTTCGGGATTATCCTTGCTGTTGTAAACGGCGTACAGACGCATTATATTACGCAGATTTTGGTATTCATCGTCACTCTGCACGGTAAAGCCTGTCCGCATTGTGCGGATATAATTATGAATTTCCTCCCACATAATACGGGTTTTATAGGTTATAAAGGGTGGGCCGCTGTTGGGGTTGTATTTCTCCAATGCCCGTAGGATACCAAGTACACACGCTTCCTTTATATCAAGGAAATGCCCGAACATTGCATACCGCTGCACAATACTCATAACGGTGGTGTTTAGCGTTGGCTCGTAATAATGCAGAAACCAAGACAGATACTTTTCGTCTTTTTCGGCAAAGTATAAAACAATATATTCCTGCAGATCGGCTTTTCTCGGCGGTGCCGGAGAAAGACGGTAGATATATAATTCCTTTTGCCATTCCTTCATGGCACTCACCTCCAATCTGTTATACTGCCGTTACCTTAATCGCTTATCGGTCAGCGCATATAACGCTTCCCGTGTCATATCCCTTTTGAATTGCTCGGCAGTGTACCCATCGCCGTGGATCGCCAATGTTTTCAGCTCGTCTGCAATCTCTTTTGCCACCGTTGCAAATTCTTTTGTAATGGTACCTTTTGACAGCTCGGCTCGGATGCAGTTGCAACGCTTTTTATGGATGCTCAGTATCGGGTGGGCATCCACCTTTTCTTTTTTGCCCATAATAACGGCGTACTGCCTGCAAGTCATTTTGTCGCCATTATACTCGTAGGGAGCAATGCCGTTACAGTATTTTTGCCTACGAGCGGAGGTCATAAGGAAATACTTTTTGCAGATTTCACATTGTTTTGGGTAATGCCCATGATGCAGACCTTCAAAGAAATCTGTAATTACAAAGCTATAATAATTTTCAAAATATAAGCGCCGTGCTACTGTTGCGGTTTTACTGCGGCTGGACTTCTTTATACCTACATATTCTGTTTTGACAGGAAACGGAACTGAGCCAAACACTTCCAACGCTATGGGAAGTAGATGTTCTTCGTCAAAGCGGTCGGCTTCATCTACCCGTTTTACAAAGTCCTTTAGTTGCGCAAATGATTTCTGCAATCCATCTTTAAGATTATCGTAAAAATTAAGAGTTCTTTTTACCTCTTTGAGGAGCAAAGAAGCCTTTTTGAAGAAATCCTCGTCAAATTCCTTTGGGGTAATGTTATACATTGTTTGAGCCAAATCCATAGCCATCACTTTTGATCGTCGCTGAAAATATTCAATGATTGTATCACAGTTTTCTTCTGTAAAAAGCTTTGCGACACGCTCCCTTTCGAAATTAACATCCAAAAGATTAAATGGCCTGAGCCAAGGCAGTGCTGTAAAAATGTTTAATATGTCCTTGCCTGCATTTATAAACATAGGCGGATATAGATAGCCTCGTTCAAGGTTTCTTTCCAATATACAGTTATCCAATGTAAACACAGAAATACGAGCGGCGGTGTCATTTTCGTAATACTGATTCAGCAGATGGGTGGCGAAATATCCTGCCTGATACACCTTGCCGCCAATATGCACTCTGCCGTCACGGTAGTCGGCGGTAAAATATTCAACCTTTTCACGCATAGTTTCTTACCCTCCATCCTAATTCTAACATATCAAGTGTCCAATAAATGTACCTTTGCAAAAAAATAAATAAATTCAAGAAAATCTTTGGAAATTTCAGTTGCAGCATCATATTTCACGGTTGCTTTTTAATTAGTATATCATAAAAACGCCGCATTTTCAATGAATTTGGAGCAGTTGCGCCAATCGTTTTTAATGAGTTGTGTTATACTTGCTGTTTGAGCTTCATCTCCCTATTCTATAAAGTAGAGGGAGCGAAAACCTCACAATACTCAGGGCATTGCCGTCGGGAAACCAGCGGCTTTTTTATTGCCCGAAAACGAAAGGAGGAAAAGTCTATGATGAAGATCACACCGAAGCAAGTGGAGCGTGTTCACCGCCTTGTCAAAGAGCTTTGCGCCAACTGTGACGAGGACGGCAACTGCATCCTACTCGATGACGGCGAAGCACACCGCTGTGTGCAGCTTATCTCTATCTACGGTATCTACTGCAACTATTTTAAAGAAGCGGTACTGCCAAGCGACAGAGAACTGTATGAGCAAATCAAGAAAATCAACAAGCCAAAGTAAGAAAAGGAGAAATGTAAAATGAGAAAATTTAATGAAATGTACGTTATCGGCATCGACCACGGATATGGGAATATGAAAACGGCGAACTGTTGCTTTCCCACCGGTGTTATGAAAAGCGATACCGAACCCACCTTTGTAAGCGACCTGCTTGTATGGAACGGCAAGTGTTATTCCATAGGAGTCGGTCATAAGGAATTTACTGCGGATAAGTTTAACGATGAGGATTATTACGTTCTTACCCTTGCCGCTATTGCAAGAGAACTCAGACGGGAGCGTATTACAGATGCCACCGTGTTCATCGCCGCAGGTCTGCCCTTAACTTGGGTTAGCGAGCAAAAGGCAGATTTTAAGAAATATCTGTTTCAGCACAGCAAGGTTGATTTTACCTTCCGAAATACGGAATACCGTATTAAGATTGTCGGCGCAGAAATCTATCCGCAGGGATTCGCCGCCGTTGCCGAAAAACTCGGTGATTTTAAAGGTGTCAATATGCTCTGCGATATTGGCAACGGCACAATGAATCTGCTTCGGATTGTAAACAAGAAACCCGATGCACAGCGTATGTTTACCGAGAAGTACGGCACTCATCAGTGCGCTTTGCTCATCCGTGAGCAGATGATGAAGATACACCACGCCGCCCTTGATGATACCATCATTACCGAGATCTTGAAGAAAGGTACGGCGGATATTGACGGAGAGTATCTTGATACGGTTATTAAGACCGCAAAGGAATACACCGCCGGTATCTTCCGCCGTCTGCGTGACCACGAATACGATCCAAAATTGATGAAGCTTTATGTGGTCGGCGGCGGTGGTTGCCTTATCCGTAACTTTGCCGATTACGATGCAAGCCGAGTTATCATCAACGAGGATATTTGTGCCACCGCAAAGGGATATGAGTATATGGCACTCGTTTCCCTTAACAGGAACGGTGGTGTGGTATGAGTGTTAGGAATGTAAAAATCCGCTTCAATTTAGATAAGGAAAATGACCGCAGGGCGTATGACTATCTGCAAGGCGCAGAGAAATCGTACAGCAAGGCGGTCATTTCTGCTATATGCGGATTTATGGAATTATCTGAAAGGACGGCAACCGAAGATACTTTCCTTGAACGGGTTATTTCAACTATCCGAGAGGAAGTTGGAAAAAGTAATCCTCTTGGCGGATTATTACAATTTGTGCAGACACCCCCTGCACAAACACCCGCTGAAAAAGAAAACAACGCTGAAACCGAAGAAACGGTACTCGCTTTTCTTGACAGCTTTTAAGGTGACACTTATTCCTGCTTTTGACGGGACTGTGATGGCAATATCCAAAGGAAATGCCCCCACTAATACCAACGGTGCCACCATTTTGCAATACTGATGGCACTCACATAAAATGTGGTGCCAACTACGCAGATAAATGGAACTTTTGAAGGATTTGCACTGATAAGAACGGTATGAGGTCGCTCCCTCACGGTTCAAGTCACGGAGAATGGAAGGCATACGCCAATTGGCGTGTGTCTTACACCGTAACAAGCAGGGAACTTGTACGGCAAGTTCCAAATAAACAGTAAGCGTTTCTGCCTACTGTTCATATTTAGGGGACACCCCTAATACCCCGATTACAGAAAGAAGGTATGTATATGAATAGAAATCCAAAAGAAAAGCCGTGTCGGTTATATCTTCGGGTATCTCTGCAGGAGAAAAAGAAGATCACCGAACTCGCCGAGAGCTGCGGCATCCCTGTCGCTGAATATCTCCGTAAACGGGCATTGGGATACACTGTGAAAGCAGTTGTTCCCGATGCATTTTATGTTTTTAACGAGAAAATAAGCGAACTGCTCAACCGTGAGTTATCTCCCGAAACCGAAGCGGCGGCACTGAAACTCTTTGACGATATTTATGCCGAAATCACAGATGCGCCAAAGCAGAGTAAGAAAGAAATCATACGGGAGGTGGCACAATGGCAAGCACAGGCTTCTGGCCCGTCAAGTCCCGATTAAAGGAAGTAATCGACTATGCGGAAAACCCCGATAAAACCACAAATAAGAAGTTCTTAGACGAGGACTTGTGGGCGGCACTCCGTTACGTGGAGAACGACCAAAAGACCGACCAAACAATGTATGTGTCGGGTATCAACTGCCCGAAGCAAAGAGCCTACCAATGTATGATGGCAACAAAGCGGCGGTATGGGAAGCTCGGCGGCAACGTTGCTTATCACGGGTATCAGAGTTTTGTAGCAGATGAAGTCACTCCCGCCGAAGCGCACCGTATCGGTGTGGAAACGGCAAAGCGGATGTGGGGGGCAAATTACGAAGTAGTTGTTACCACCCATCTTAACACGGATAACATTCACAATCATTTCGCGATAAATTCCGTTTCTTTTAAGACGGGCAGAAAGTTTGAAAATCATATCCGTGACCACGTGGAGCTTCGGCAGATCTCCGATGCGGTCTGCAAGGAACACGGAAAGTCCGTAATACCCTTTACGCATTTTTACGGCAATAAAAAAGCGTATTGGATACGCAACTCCGGCAAGCTCACTCATCGGGATATGTTACGGCGTGACGTGGACGAAGCGCTTTCCAAATGCTGTACCTTTAAGGAATTTGAATATTACCTTAAATGCCTAGGGTACAGATTTGAGCGTGATTTCCGCTATGAACACCCCTCCGTTATAGCAGACGGATGGAAACGGGCGGTGCGCATTTCAGGTCTTGGTGAAAAATACTCACGGGAGGCAATGCGGCAAAAGCTCGTTGCCAACCAACGCCTGCCCGAACTGTATGTGCTTATAACGCCCAAATGGAAACGTGCGCCGCTGCTTAACTTTGAATACCAACTACGGCAGGCACAGCGGAAAGATACAGTACAGTTATTATTTGAACTTTTTATTGAAATCTTAAAACTCTGCACGGGCAGCAATATCCAAGAAGCGGACAACCGCCCTCTCTCACCGATGATGCGGGCAGAGGTACAAAAGTTAGATAAATATATCGAGGAATACAAGCTCCTTTGCGACAACCATATTGAGTCGCCAAAGGAGCTTTTGTCATTTCAAGAGAACTTATCCGCCTGTATCTCTGCATTAGAACAAGAACGGTATGCCCTGCGGCTAAAACTGCGCCGAGTGAAAACGCCCGAAGAAGATGCCGCCCTGAAGGAGCGGGCAAAGAAGATCACCGCAAGAATTACCCCCTTGCGAAAGGAATTAAAAGTCGCCCTGCGCATTGAGGAGCATATTCCCAAAATTCACGAACTGCTTGATGCCGAGCGCAATATCGAACTGAAACACAACGGTTTAATTATTAAGAAAGAACGAGGTTATGAACGATGAAAAATACTAAGAAAAATATCTCTATCGAGAAATTACACCCCTTTGAAAACCACCCATACAAGGTACAGGACAACGAAGAAATGGATGCCCTTGCAGAAAGTATTAAGATGCACGGCGTTGTATCTCCCATTATAGTCCGACCACTTGAAAACACCGCAGATGAATATGAGATCATATCCGGTCACAGACGGGTTATGGCAAGCAGAAAGGCAGGGATTACGGAAGTCCCTGCCTTAGTTGTTTCCCTTGACCGTGATGCGGCGGCAATCGTGCTTGTGGACAGCAACCTGCATCGTGAGCATATTCTGCCCTCTGAAAAAGCCTTTGCTTATAAGATGAAAGCAGAAGCATTGGCACATCAAGGATTCCGTGCAGACTTAACTTCGGTGCAAGTTGCACCGAAGTTAGCAACGGAGCAAATTGCAGAGGATGCAGGCACAAGTAAAGACACCATCAAGCGATATATCCGTCTTACCAACCTTATCCCCGAAATTCTGCAATATGTGGACGAGGGGCGTATTTCCTTCACTCCCGCCGTTGAGCTTTCCTATCTCAATGAGCAGGAGCAGTACAACCTTTTGGAGCAGATGGAACTAAACGATTGCACCCCGTCACTATCTCAGGCTTGCCGCTTTAAGAAGATGAGCCAAGAGAACGGTCTGACTCCCGAAGTAATCGCCGCTGTTATGAGCGAAGAAAAAGCCAATCAGCGAGAAATGTTCAAAGTCCCGATGGAGCGTATTCGCCAATATGTCCCTAACGCCAATGCAAAGCAGGCTGAGGATTTTGTTTTGAAAGCTTGCGAGCATTACCGCAAGTTCTTAATCCGTCAGTGCAACCGTGATGAAAGGTAAGGTGAAATATATGCAAAAACGCACTTTTGATCCCATTATGTTTTCCCGAAAGGGTGAAGGGCGTATTGATGAAAATATCCCTATCGACCTTTTGGAATACGTTACCCCAAGACCCGCAGAAGCACTTGATAATTCTAATTTCTGTTGTATTCCCACACAGTTAAGTGTTTCTGAAGAAATAAACGGCACTATTTACGATGTAACCGGTGTCTTTACCGGCAAGATAGATAAGTCGTTGTTTCAGCAGTTCAAAGAACTGATACTTTCCGAAAACTTAGTATAAAACCGCATATTTGTTAAACCACGACTGAGCATTGTATAATGGGCAAGCCCATTATACAATGCTCAGCTTTCGTGAGAAAGGAGTTTATTATGGCAACGAAAGCCGAGAGCAATGAAAAAATCACAGCATTATACTGTCGTTTGTCCGTTGAAGATATTAAGGACGACAACGGTAAAAAGAAAAGAAATAAGGAAGATGAGTCGAACAGTATCAGCAATCAAAAGCAGATCCTTTCGGACTATGCTAAAAAGCACGGGTACACGAATACGATGTTTTTCGTGGATGACGGCATTTCGGGTACGAGCTTTGACCGTAGTGATTTTAACCGTATGCACCGAATGGTGGAGGAAGGTAAAATCGGCACGATTATCGTAAAAGATTATTGTGCGATAATAGGACTAAATCAGAAAGACCTTGAAAATCAAGGCATTCTGGCTTAGTCCCTTCTTTTTTTGACCGAAAACAAAGGACTTTCACAATAATCAAGCAAGCCGGAGGGTGCTGCTGCACACTTCCGGCAGAAGGAGGATATAGTGGGTGCTATCAAAGTCTTTTTGAAGGAGGTTCTGCTTCCAATCGCGCTTGCGTTCTGCCTCGCGTCATTTCTCAAGCCGATCTATATGCCTGACGGCGTATGTGACTACTTCCTTATGTGGATCTGCGTCGGCTTGCCATTCGGCATCCGGAGGATGTGCCTCTGGCTCGTTCCCAGCGGCTACGGTATCTCCGGCTCAGTCGGCATCTTCGCATTGAACTTAATCATAGGCGGTCTTATCGGAGGACTTGCCTTCTTCATCGGGCTGCTGCTCGGTGTCATTCATACCATCCGAGAAATCATCTGAACTACATCGTAAACGAAGAGGGTTTGTTTCTTCTCCAATTTGGAGTAAGAAGCAAACCCTCTTTTTTTGTTGCCCAAAAGCCGCAATATTTGCTGGCGATGTGGCGAAGGAAAGGAGTTTTCAAGCATGAAACGCATGACAGCCGGTGATCTGCAAGCACTGGAATTGCTGATGCAGACCACACCCGGCTTTGAGCATTTTGACAGCGGCGCGGATGGCATTCTCCCTGAGTGCCGAAGCTGCCGCTTTCATCGTCCCTTCTGGAAATATCAGTCCTGCGTGTTTGCAGAGTGTCCCTACTGCTGCAAGCCCGTTTCTACTCTCAAAAATCAAAATGGCACATCTGCTGCCGGAAAGGAAGTCAGTCATGAATAACAAAATCGAAGTCTTCAAGAATGAACAGTTCGGTGAGGTGCGAACGATCCTCGAAGGGGAAACACTCCTGTTCTGCGGTTCAGATATTGCGAAAGCGCTTGGATATGCCCGACCCGGAAAGGCAATTATTGATCACTGCAAGGGTGTCCTAAAACGGGACACCCTTACAAGCGGTGGTATGCAGTCCCTTTCCTATATACCGGAGGGCGATGTTTACCGACTGATTGTTCACAGCAAACTCCCTGCTGCTGAGAAGTTTGAACACTGGCTGTTCGATGAAGTTGTCCCCACCATCCGCAAGACCGGCGGCTACATGACGGACTCCCTTCTGGAACGCATTCAGAAGGAACCGGCGGTCATCATGGAGTTCGCTCAGGCGTTGATTCGAGAAAAGAATCGCGTAAAGGCTTTTGAGGTTGAGCTGAACACTGCAAAGCCCAAAGCCGATTACTACGATGCCTTTATCAATCCGGATGACTGTACCAATATTAGAACAACGGCGAAGGAACTGAAAATCCCGGAGCGCAAGTTCGTCCAGTTCCTTCTTAGAGAAAAGTACCTATTCCGCTCTCCCTCCGGTCAGCTTCTTCCCTACAACAAGGACAGCAATGCCGGACTGTTCATCGTCCGCGATTTTGTGACGTACTGCTACACCGGTTCTCAGACCTACTTCACGCCGAAGGGCAAGGATGTCATCCGAATGAAGTTCCAGAAAAAGTGCGGCGAAGAGCTGCTTCCCAAGATGGCAAGGTGATTTTATGGCAGTTTTCAGAGTCCCCAAGATCGAGAACTTCACGATGATGAGCAATCACCATCTTCGCAACAAGAAGCTCTCCCTCAAGGCTGTTGGGCTGATGTCGAAAATCCTCAGCCTTCCGGATGAATGGGACTACTCCCTCAAGGGGCTTGCCAAGCTCAACGCGGACGGCATCGACGGCGTTCGCTCTGCTGTGCAGGAATTGGAAGATGCCGGTTATATCATCAGGCGTCAGCGTAGGGACAAAAACGGCAGAATGGCGCAAAGCGAGTATCTTGTCTTTGAAATACCGGAGTTGTCAAAACCGGCGTTGGATTCACCGTCATCGGAAAAGCCGATACCGGTAAAACCGGCAACGGATGACCCGACATCGGGAAACCCAATGCAAATAAATACGAACCAAGTAATTACACACCAAGAAAATACTTACTTGAACAATACTCCATCTATCAATCACTCAGGCACAGGGCGCAGAAATGATAGGACTGATTGGATGGATGAGCGAGAGCAATACAGAGAAATTATCGAAGAGAACATCGAATACGAGATTATGAAAGACCGCCCTGACGGAGACCGACTCGGTGAAATTGTCGAGATTATGCTGGATGCCGTTTGCTCGACTGCGCCGACCATTCGCATCAATGGTGAAGATATGCCGCAGCAAGTGGTCAAGTCCCGCTTTCTCAAGCTGGACAGCAGCCACATCGAGTATGTTTTCCACGCAATGAAGGAATGTCCGTCCAACATTCGGAATATCAGGGCATATCTCCTGACCACACTCTATAACGCTCCGGCAACGATGGACAATTTCTACTCCGCAAAGGTCAATCATGATTTCAACGGCTGGTAAACCGCAAGCGAAGCGCTGGCGGCTATTTTTATGCCTGAAAGGAGGGCTTTACATGGTCATATTCATTCATCTGCCGGGTGTGCCGCCTTAGCTGAGGCAGCATCACTTTAACCATTCCAAGGAAAGGAGGTATCACTGCAATGCAGGATGAAGTCAACACCAAAGTTG
>ERZ1026868.748-NODE-748-length-18877-cov-4.921847_pt1 | contig 18877 bp, 18 predicted proteins | sample MGYA00380164_ERZ1026868 | MGnify/ENA primary metagenome ERZ1026868 (study PRJEB33269, sample SAMEA4719800) | human gut metagenome | biome: human-associated habitat; feature: organic feature; material: feces | place: Cameroon | collected 2013-10 ... | reverse complement strand
CCGCCGTATCATTGGTATCGTTTTCGATAGATGCTTCTGGATTTTCGGACATTTCAACATCCGGATTATTATCTTTATCCTCTTTCTCCACTTTAATTTCCTGTGCGTTTTTGTCTATGTCTTCAGGCTCTTTTTTGTCTACCGAATCTTTATCTTCTTTTTGTTCTTTGATTATATCCTCAAGCCTATGAACGCCACGCAATATTGCTGTTTCGAAAATATTTGTTTTTTCTACTTTACTCCACGACTCCAGCACATCAGAGAATTTCACAACATCATCCTTGATTGTTGCTCCCGCCTTATATGCGTGATATGACTCTTTGAATTTTTCAATTTCCACAAAGGAATCCCTATAAATTCCTTTATCTATTGCCTCTATTTTAGCCTGTGCCTTTTCCATTCTTTCTATATGATACTGCTTATCGTGGGCATGATTCCCGTCTTGTGTCTTGTCCTGTGAATCCTCAGTATCGTTTTCGGTTCCTTCAAGTATTTTTTCTATAACACTTGCGTCTGCGTTGCCATCTTCATCTGCATAAAAATCGGTTAATATTTCATTTAACCGTTCATTTCCTTCTTCCTTGCCATATTTGTCCTCATATTCACTATGCAGCTCATCAATCGTTTCATCTATTTCGTGTTGTTTTTCTTCCCAATCCCGCTGTTCTATCACGTAGTCCTCTTCTTCTTCGTGGGCAAGCGGATCAATTGACGAGCCCATATAATTTTCATCAATGTCAGGTGCGGGTTCTAATTCCTCTTCCGGCGGAGCTGTTGGAAAATCCGAATAGTCTATCTCTTCGGGCGCAGGCTCCACTTCATCATCCGTAAAAATATTTGAAGGAACTTCATATGCGTCAAATAAATCGTTACTCATAGTATTAAACTCCTTTCTAATCTAAAAATACCATACTATTTACAGAAATATATGACAGGAGAATGTTTATGCATATAAATAAACCTTGGGCGGGTTTTATCGTTATCATCGTTATGATCGTTACACTCATTACTATCTTTGGACAAAATAAGCCTTTGCCCGGTTATGTTGAAACCGAAACAGCCGGAACAGAGAGCACGTCTGAATGTGCTGTGTCTGTTAAAACTTATATCGCACCAAAAACCGGACTTACTCTCTCAATTCCGGAGGAATGGCAAGAGGTAAATAAAAACGGAAATGCACTGTTTGTACATCGTGCGTCCGCATCTTCCGTCGAGATACAGGAGGACGAGTATTATCCCGACATTACGGCTGCAACGGCAGAGCTGCTCGCTTCTCGAATCACAGCGAAGGGATATGATTTTAAATCCTTTAATTGGATGAGTAATTCTTCTTTTGCGTTAACTTATTCAAAAACCCTCAATGGAAGATCTACCAATTACATTGAAATTACAGAGTTTGACCGAAATAATATCGTTCGTATCATTTATTCTGCAGATAGCGAATATTACAATAAAATTAAAACTGCTCTTGAACAATCTATTGATTCGATTCAATGGGAGCCGAAAAATCCTATTCCCGAAGAATTTATGTTACAATATAGTGAATACGGAAATTTTGAATTTGGTATCCCGATTGGCTGGACAACAGGAACGAATAACGGAGCCTACTATGCTCAAGATAATAAAACCGGAGCTGTTATGGTTTTAACGGCTACGCAAAGCAGTATTACATACGAGAATGTATCGCAGCTCGATTATGTTTCTATTGCTTCTCAGGGACGGAATAATTTCGCTCTCCGTTCTTACAGCGCAGACAAAAATATCATCCGCGGAACGGCGGTATATACGTCAAATAATCAGCAATATATGTTAATGCAGTATTTAATTGCTAACGGTTCCTATGAATACAGTATCACCTTTGAATGCCCCGTATCTGTCTATGATCAAACGGAAGCGTTATACAATAACGCAATTGCCTTGTTTCGAGTTTTTTAATCCTTACGCATAAAAATAACCGGCTTTCCTTTTTACAGGTCAGCCGGTTTTTCTTATTGCATCAAAGCCTTTTTATTTAATGCTTTTACCACTAATTTTTCATCATTGTGAGAGAGTATTTGATACTCGATTCCTTTTTTCTCCCATTTATAATTCGTCAAGTTTGCAACTTCTCCCTTCATTTCCGCCTGAACCATTACCTCAGCAATGTCTGAGAGCATTTTTTCATACTCAATCAGATTGATTCGATTCATACAAGGCGGCTCTCCGCCACTGCGATTTTCAGGATAGTATTTCGGACAAGCATAAAACAAAGAATGCGGACCTTGCTGTATTTCCATATCTATATCGTGGCAATCTCCGTGATTACCGCATACAACTTTTACATACTTCCAAGAACCTTTTAATACTGCCATAATTTACACTCCTTTTATTAGATATATATATCCGAGAAGCAACATCCATCCCGCAAGCACAAAAGGGATATACGGGTATCGCTTCTTCAAAATATCTTTTGCCGCACCGTCGTTGTTTTCTACGATTTCTTTTGATAAACGGATTAAAAGAAAACAGAGATAAAACACGGATGTAAAAATAATCAGATAAACAATTTGGTAAATGCCTATACAAAAACCGATTGCCGCCATCATTATCACATCGCCTCCGCCGCCCTTACCTAATAACGCCGGAATAAAATACGTTATACCTGCTGTCACAGCGCCGACAACCGCAAACAGCCATACTTCGTTCTGTTTTGTAATCAACCAATATCCTGCAGTTAAAAGCACCATGCAAATCGGTACAGCTAATATAATCTTTTGTTCCTTTATATCGGTGTACGTACAAAGCATCAGCCCAATGCTCACTATTGTAATTATATAAAAGTCCATTAATGTCACTTATTTCTCCTTCTTTTCTTAAAAGGAAAAGCCCCCTTTGCAGGCGCAAAGAGGGTTTTTATGTTTACGCCGTAACTTTTCCTTTGAATTTTTCAAACTCTTTTTGATTGGAAGCGCCCGCCATATTCCAAGCTGCCTTTTCTACAAATTCCATATCGATTTCATCAAAATCGGAATCTTTGGTTCCCCAAACTTTCGTCCTGATATCGTAGTAGAAATTACCGGAATCTGTTTGGACATAAATACGGTTAAATCCTTTATATCCTTCCCAAAACGATACCGTGGATATTCTCGGTTGAATCTTTGTTTTGGCCGTATCCGGCGCCTGATCCATATACTGCTTTAAGAATACATCAAAGAGCTGCTTCGTAACTCTGATATCCTCAATAGCAGAATGGAACTGTGCGTCAAATCCGAATAAAGTAGCGATTGTACCTAACTTGTAATTCTTTGTTTCTACTTTTCGAACACAATCTCTCGCCATTTCAAGAACATCTAATTCGCATACAGGCTCAAAACGAGCGCCGCTGCGTTCGTAAGACGCCGCCATGAATCCCTTATCAAACGGTGTGTTATACGCTGCGATTACAGGCGTCTCTCCAAAGAATTCATATATTTGCGGGAATGCATCCTCCCAAGTGGGTTTGTCGCTTAAAAATTCATTTGTAATACCTGTAAGCTCGGTGATTTTTTCGTTAACCATAAAAGGCGGTTTCAAATACAAATGCAGTCTGTCGGCTTCAACAAGATAAACGCCGTCCATTCTGTATTTAATTGCAGCAAGCTCAATAATGTAGTCGTTTTTAGGATTGAGTCCCGTTGTTTCAGTATCTAAAAATATGAACTCCGAAAACTCAAATACTGTAGAAAGCGTTAAGTCCCTCGTTGTATTACTTCTCCAAGTTTGCGTCATATCGTTACGCCCCCTTGTGTTCTAAGTAATAACGCATAGCGGTAAGCTGCTTCTTTTTCTCGGCGTCATCTGTATTGATTTTGTTCAATACAAACTCTACCCACTGCTTTTCGCCTTCGTCTTCGCAAATTTCAGCAACCGTTTTGGGTGCATTTTTAAATTTACCGAAATTAACGATTATAGCGCCGGCATCTTTTGTTCTATCTTTCTTTTCGGGCGTAGTTTCCGCTTTTGCTTTTTCGGAAGGAGCGGGTGTTGATTCCTCAGCAGGAACGACAGTGCTTACAATCGTTCCGGATTCGTCAACCATTTCATCCTCAACATCGCTTTCCATATCTTCCATATAATCGGAAGGATCGATTACGGTATTGCCGCTTTTGTTACCTGCCCTATCGGAAGCAATATGATCCGGCTGCACGCCTTCCTCGTTAGAATATACTTTTCCGGGTAACGCAAGATAACGAATAGCCGCACGGTCAAAGGCGCGAATTTCTGCCATTAGCGTGGGAATACCTTTTGATATTTCCGTATACAATGTTGCTTCCACACTCTCGCCAAGACACTGTACTCGTCTTCCGTTTTTATCGGAAATAGTGCATTTGACAACGGAATGTCCGGGTGCCACATACTCTACCGTCTTATCATACTTAACACCCAATTCCTGCGGGACCTGATTTAGGATAACGTCCTCCAGTGAATCGTGAGTGATAATCGTGGTAGGTACTCCGTTTACTTCTGTTTCGTTGTATGCAACTTCAACTTCGGTTTTTAAATACAAACTTTTGATTTTTGACATGTCAATTTCCCCTTACAAAATATTTAATTACGACATAATAAGAACTCCGGTCGTCTTTTGTTTATGTCTATAAATAGTATGAGAGTTTTCCTTACATACAAAAACAGCCCGGATTTCTCCGAGCTGTCTTTTGATGCTAATCACTCAATGTCTTAATCGCTATAAGGCGGCATATCAATACCAAATCCGGTAATATCGTGATATGTCTTGTTTCCTACAACCTTGTCCCTGATTTCACCACCGCGAATACAGCATTTCGTTTTATCTTTTAAGAGTTTTTTCGCTGTATCGGCGTTATGGTATTCTCCGTTATCCGAGTTGTAGAAGGTGATTTGATACCAAACCGTTTCCGTGTTTCCGTTTGAATAGGTGTTTACCGGAACGCTTACTGCAAAAATCCCGTCACCGGGTTCTTTTAAGTTGCATACCGTGCCGTGAATGACAGTTGTATCTTTCTTTCCTTCTTTCCCCTTAAACGTCCAAATACCCGAATACTTAAAATCAAGACCGGTGGCTGTTTTTGCATCTTTTTCGCCAACGGCAAATACGCTTATATATGCGCCTTTTGCAACGTTTGCTTTTTTGATGCGCTCTGCCATCTTTTTGTTATCTTTGTCCTTAAAATAGATATCAATGATATCGTCGTTTCTGTCTCTTAAGGTAACACAGGCACAGTTTGTACCTTCTTTAGAAAAGTATTTTACATCCTTATCGACTACGCCTGCGTAAAGAAAAAGTTTACCATCTGAATAAATTGCTTTCATTTTTTTACTCCTTGTATTTTTGATTTTTATTGAACCGCATATTATGCAGTTAAATACACCTTATCTGCGGCGCTTATGCAAGAATAATCTGCGAAAGGCGCCTGCGAAGCTACATTCTGTAACTTCTGCATGGTTGTTTGACACAAGCCGCTGCATCTTGCCGGCAATTCCATAATCGTCGTTGCGATATCATACGCTGTATATGAAAGAGACGGATTTATTTCCGCACTCAATTCAGACAACAATTTTTCCGAAATATCCTTTCCTACTTTTTCACTCATGTTGTGCTGTTCAAAAAACATCTTAAACGCCTTTTTCGGATCAGATATTTCTTTTGTCAATAGTTCACAAAGGCGTTCAGGAACCTCTGTGTACGTTTCGAAAATATTCCTTTTGATTTCCGATAAAACAGAGAGAGAATCAATACTGCCTTTATGCACTCGCTTGTATGTCTTTCCAAGTGAAAGCGAATTTTTGATTCGCCACGTTTCCTGTGCCGTTACTGAGCATTCACCGACATCAGAAGTTGCGAGATACAACCCCGGAATGATTTCATCAGGCAAGCCGTAAAGCTTCGCCATATCCTTTGCTTTTTCGGGAAATTCTACATATATGCCGGATTTGAAGTTAGTAACCTCCCAGTTTATACAACTGCATTTACCGAGGCTTTCGTCGCCCGATTCATCGTTTGTAAAATTCTCAATAATAGATTTGAGAATAACCTGGGGAACAACGGCATATCGCTGCGAAAAAAGGGCGAATACCTTCTTTACACCGTTATCGTCTATACGATACATCAATTTGGTGTTAAAGGGCTTATCCCTCATTGTCTCGGCGATATATGCGTTTCGTGCATGTGTTGGCGTATAAAAACGCTCTCCTGCAATATTGACTCTGGAAGAAAGCGTTTTCAACATACTTTCAGAAGTGAAGAAAAGTCTTTTGCCTATAAAAAGCAGCAATTTCGAGTCGTTAATCGTCTCGTTAATTAAGTCTTTGTCTGCGCCTTGCTTATTGAGCTTTTCGATATCTACACTTCTGACTTTTCGAGGATCGTTAGCTGAATACTGATATACCACCGCTCGTTCAGATGTAGTGTTTTCCGAATCCACAGAAAGCAGATTGATAACACCTGACGGAATTGTTTCGTAGTGCGTGATATTATCCATTCGTTCAATTTCCTCAAAGAACTTTTCCATGCTTGTTCCTTTAAGGCTATAGGTGTCATGTAATTGATTAGTCATTTTGTGTTTCCTCCTGCGTGTTTAATATTTCATCTATGATTTTTCCAAGTTGATATGCACTTTGGTTGTTTTCGTACAAGGAAAGGACGTAATCCATCATCGCTGACGCGTTTTTAGTTTTCATCATTTCTTGTGAAAGTGAAACCAAATGCAAATATTCATGATCAGAAACGGTATTCAATTGATGTAATGCGCTTATGTGTTTGAGAATTTTTATACAGGTCGTTTTTGGTGTTGCGATAACAATTGAGTTTTGCATCATTTATTACTCCTTTCATCTTGATACAGTTTCTAACAATAGTATGTAAAACACTATATCTTTATAAAAAGCAAAAAAGACGCCGAAGCGTCTTTCTTATATATTATGCATTTGGAATTCGTACATATCCAAGCAAACGCCCTGTTCCACTATGCATTCCTATCAAATTGCTGACCGTTACACAGCCGGCGGAAGAAGAAGCGTGAATGATTTTTGGTTGTCCATCCTCTGCCGATACTCCAAGATAAATGCCCGTATGTCCCAAGCCTTTTGGAGTTCGCCCTAAATCGTCTGCCCAGCTTCCGTGCCATAAGAGAATATCTCCTACTTGCAGATTGTTATAATTAAAGACTCCTGAATCCAAATCCGAAGCGTTTACTTCGTGCAATACTCCTGCAGCTTTAGCGTCATTCCAAATGGTTTGTGTATATCCATAAGGATTATTATTGAATATCGGTGTGTAATCTCTATAACAGGACAATACAAACGAAGAACAGTCTCTTGCTCCACGTACCCACCTTTGAGGTTGGCTGTAACGCCATCCAATGTAATCCATTGAGGATACAAGTGCGTTATACTGCGGACTGCCCATGGGGACTTCGCTCAGGGCTCTTGATAACTCCTTTCCTGCAAGTCCCAAATCCACATGCTCAGGAACCAACGACATAATCTTTACCTTTGTCGTTACATTTTTAGTAAATGTATCGGTGGAATCAAGCATCTGAATTTGAGGAGTTTCTGCGCTTAACTCTACTGTTAGAACATTATCTTTAAATCCTCGTCTTGTCAGATCCTTTGTAAAATACGAAGACCGGAGCGTATATCGTGTGCTACCTGACTCCGCCTGATTTCGAACCAAAAGTTCGTTCATTACAGAGTTTGCTTTGTTTTTATCTACATCCATCGGCTGCGCACACGCAACGGCTGCTCCATCAGCTACCGCGTCAGAAACAACCTGCGCTTTTACTGCTGTATCATAAACAATGAGATGCTGAAAAACAAAGAGCGTAAATATAAAGCCCATTAGGATCATCACTGTTCCTAAAATGGTGCTTCCCATTCCTTCTCTCCAGTTGATTCTTTTCATATTTTCCTCCGTTATCATCCGGTGTAATTGCCAATTGAAGTTCCGCTGTTTACTCCGTTTTCTATCATCATAACAATTGTAGATTCACGATATCCGGAGGTAAACGGCATTAACGGTGTAATATAACGATATACCGTGCATTTCACCATATTCCCCTTCTGCCATTCGGTTCCATCGCCCACTAATTCCAATGAGTAATAGGTATCACTACAGCCTTGTGCGGGTTTTAATGAATTTTGAAATCCACCGTCAACAAAATCATTGCCATACAGTTCTTGCATCATCGCATCGGTTCGTGCTTCCGCATATTCCTCGTTTTCACAAACAACCGCCGCTCTGCCAACCACGTATGCGGCATAGGTGAGTTTTTGCTTTTCGGCCGAAATCTGTTCTGCCGACAATATAGAACAAATAAGCAGTACAACAAACGGAACGACAATAACGAAACTCAGCATTTCGCTGACGCCTTCGTCCCATTTTATTTTTCTTAAACGCTTAACCATAAAACTGCCCTCCCTGCGCTTGTGATTAGATACCCTGCCAATAGATACGGTGCAAAAGGTATCCTCTCAGATGTCTCTTTAATCTGTTTTGTTGAGTGTGTCTGCAGTGCAACAGCACCGTTTTTTATTTTGCTTATTGCGTTTTTCCTATTCTTAATGACTCCACACAAAATCATTAAAACAGCGGCAATTAGCAACGTTATCATAGCAGGTTTAATTCCGCATATAGTAATCAGAGCCATACAGAGTTTTACATCTCCTGCTCCCATTGCTTGAATGATTACGGCAAATATCACAAAAAAGATTGCCGAACCAACAAACCGCAAACCCATTTCTCTTAATGAAATCGTGTAAGCGAGCGCAAGTCCTATCAGATAAGCTGGTACTGTATACATATTCGGTATTTTCTTTGTTTTAATATCGGAGATAGAAGCGGCAATCAAAAGCGTTGCCCCACATAACACCGATATGATTAAAACCGTTTTTTCCATAACATAAACCTCCACAAAAGAAAGGCGCTATAATGCGCCTTCCTTACGGATTGGACTGCGGAAGGGTTATAGCGTCAATCTGATCTCCCGCTTGACTTAACTTGTCATTTACCTTGTCAAACAACGCAAATACCGCTACTGCAAGAATAGCGACAATGACGATAATAATTGCTGTTTCCAAGAAAGATGAACCGTCTTCATCCTTCCAAAATTTTTTAAGTGCATGTATCAAATTTTTCATTTCTTTAACCTCCTGAATGTTATATTAAAACACACCTGTGTCTCTTAGCTGATAGATAATGGGAATACAGAGAATGACAATGAGCGGTAATAATTTGAATATTGCAATAGGAATTACAATTGTGCTGTTTAGCTTACTTGCATTCTCTTTTAGCGTCAGCAAATTAGTCTGCTTGATTTCCTTGTTTTTCCTTGCTACAACATCGTATATGGGAATGCCTTTATCGTATGCCGTCACAATGTCGAGTACAAAATCAGAAAATATATCTACTTCGTATTTATGCGACATATTTTCAAGAGCTGTTTGCCACCCAAAAGCGCCAAGCTGTATTTCAGCAACCGTTTTTGCAAACTCATCGGCTAACAATGTTCCTTTCAGGTGCTTTGCCGTAATGCTAATTGCTTCCTCAACCGGCATATTGATATATAATGCCGTCTGCAACATATCCAAGAACCGAGGCATTTCGGCAACGATTTGAGCTCGTACATCAGCTGCTTGCTCTTCAGGTCTTTTAACCAAGTAAACTATCAAAAACAAACCAATCAAAATACCGGCTATGCTGACATACCAATTTTTTGTAATCAATCCTACAACGGTAAACCATAGAACTGTCATTGCCGACAACCCGATTTTAGCAATTAAGCCTTTAAGATTGGCTGGTTTGCGAATTAGTTCACAGTTTTTGTAATACTCTTCTGCGTTAATTCCAATTTTTCTTGCCACAATCTCCGGCTTCTTATGAATAAAAGCGTCGTAAATTTTGACGTCTAAATCTTTATACAAGGGTTCTTCTTTATATCCGATTTCCTTTTTAAGTTTCTTATCCGCTTCCTGCTTTGCGTAATTTTTCCCAATAGCGATAAGCGAGATCATTGCTAAAGCCAATACCCAACCAATTATCATTGCAAATAATGCCAATGTCATAAGCTATTTTCCTCCTCTCTTCGCATTGTTCAATTTTCGGCGAATAAACACAGAACCCAACAATGTAAATGAAAGCAGTCCTATCAACACCAGCACCATTGAAACCGATTCGAAATACGGGTTGATCAGCTGCGGAGCACCGATATACAAAATCAACACAACAACAAACGGAATAAAGTCCATAAAAGTTACCATCACATTTGTTTCCGCAAAAAGCGATTTGATTTCTTTTCGCATCATAATTCGATTTTGAATATTGTTTGCAACATTCTCAATAACCCTTGCTTCGCTTCCGCCAACGTCATTTTGCATTGCGATAGCTTTTGCTACATCCTGCGCATCCTGGCTTTTTGAGTGATCGGCAAAGCGTTGGAATGCTTCCTGTACCGTGAGCCCTACTCGTATATCAGCATTAATCTGTTGAAATCCGTCTCTGATACTCTCATGCACATAGATATTCTCGCTAACCTCGCTCACTGCCTGTTGTATGCTCATATTGGCTCTGAGGCAGGATGAAAGAGCTTTCAATCCTCGTGCATATCGCTCTTCAAATAAGTCTTTTTGCTTTCTTTCCGAGGATTTAATTATAAAGTCCGGAACAAACACACTCCCTATTGCGAGTAACATTACAATAGCCTTATTGTCAAGTAAAAGCCAACCGCCAAGCATCACAGCGAGTGGAAGCCCAATAAGCATTGTAGTATATGTTTTAAATGACATTGTTCCTAAATTGGAATTGAGTTTGCGTTTCTTTTTTTTTATAAAGTCTTCAATAAAATCGTTGTCTTCTACGTTTAATAGAGAATGCTTTTCTCGTATTTTCAAAATCACAACGATAATAATACAAACTACCGTAATTGCCGAAAATACATAAATAGGAAGCAAATCATTCATGTATATCACCTACCTCTTGAAACATTTCCGACTTAAAACGAATGTTGTTTTTATCGAGCTGCTGCAGAATGTCTTTTGGAATATATCCCGTTGCGTAAAATCTCTTCTTTTTCTCGTCGTAGCAGTATATATCATGCAATTCAACTCTGCCGTTATCGTCCAATCCTTTGACGTGAGTAATATGAGTAATTACCCTTTTGCCTTCTTTAGTACGGTTTAACTGAACAATAAGCTTGATCGCCTCGCTTATTTGCATCGCCTGAGCCGATTCGCTGAAATCATCACCCGCCATTTTATATAATATCGGCATACGCACATTAACCAGACTACTGGGACTTGAAGCGTGTACCGTACACATTGAACCTTCGTGACCGGTAGACATCGCAGACATCATATCTACAATGGTTTTATCTCGAATCTCGCCGACAATAATACGGTCAGGGCGCATACGCAGTGCATTTTTCACAAGCGACTGTACCGTTATTTTTGCGCTGCCATTATCCAATGTCGCACACGCTTCCATTCTGCGTACATTCGGTTGATTTAGCTGTAATTCGCAGTCGTCCTCAATCGTTACAATAAGTTCGTCTTTCGGAATATAACCGGAAAGCATATTAAGAAGCGTTGTTTTTCCTGCGGTTGTTCCGCCGGATACAATAATAGAAGTCTTGCACTGTACGCACCGTGCCAAAAACACCAACATTCGTTCATCTAACGAACCAAACTTCAGATAATCTTCACCGGTCAACGCCTTTTTGGAAAACTTTCGAATAGTAAGTGTAGCGCCATCAGGTGTAGCGGGCGGAATTGTGGCATTTACACGCGAGCCGTCTTCCAATCTTGCATCCACCATAGGTGATTGCAAATTTATCTGTCTGCCGATAGGTTGTACAATACGGTTGATAGTCGTTCTGAGATGTTCTTCGTTCATAAAAGAGGCATCTGCTTTTTCAATCAATCCCTTTCTTTCAATGCAGATATTGTCATATCTCTGTACAATTACTTCCGTGACGCTTTCGTCGTCCATATATGGCTGAATCGGTCCTAATCCTGTAATATTTGCGATTGATAGAATTTCAATACGCTTTTTCGTTTCATAATCAACATCTAATTCCCCGCAACGCAACGCTATACTTTTTTTAATTCTCTCTGTTATCGCTCGCGTAAATCCGGACTCGGACAATTCTGTTTTAAAATCATCAGATATAGCCGCAATGATTTTTCGTACTTCCTGTGCTTCGGACTCTGTTGGGTTCATTGCTGCATTTGCAACTTTGCGGTCAATATCCTGTCTCTCTAATTTATCGTTTTTGATTTTCTCCTTCAAAATCGGCATTTCCGCTCACCTCCTTATCTCTTAAAAAGCCTCGATAAAAATCCATTTTTCTGCTGTATAACCGAAGCCTCTTTATCGCCGGTAAGGAACGCAATAATCTTTCGAAGTTCCTTCGTTACGTCGTGGTTTGGCTGCAAAACAATTGGCTCTGAAAGGTTATTGGTCTTAATGAGATCCATATCATTCTTAACCCTTGCCACACAAGGGTATTTTTCGAAATAATCTTCAATGTCTTTCGGCTGAACCCCTGTATATTTCACAGGCATAATTTTATTAATAATAAGGCTAATCTTTGACATATCGAATCCAATAGCGCCAAATGTTTCAAGAACTGATTTGTTACAGGAAGCTGCGTTAACATCCTGTGTTACCACCAAAAACACATGATCTGCCATTTCCAATGCGCAAAAAGACGAATCTCGCGTATTGTTTCCGGTATCACATACCACATAATCAAAGCCGCCGTTATGGATTAAATTCCTAAGCATAACTTCCAGCTCATTTTGTCCGATATCCATTGATTCCTCGTGAGTGTTGGGGGCACAAAGCGCATACAAGCCGATTTTATCTGCAATTTGAAGATAGCTTTCAATCTCCTTTTTAGAATACTGAATATCTTCCGGCTTTTCACCGTTCTGTATTCTGTCTCTTATATCCATTGCCCAGAGAGTCATATCAGCGTCATCGTTGTTCAATCCTAAAGTAGCTCTGACATCTCCAAAATCGATGTTGTAATCAGCAATACAAACGCGATAACGTCCCCTTCCGTGCTCGGTAAGCGCAAGATATGAAGCGATTTCCGTAGAAAGAGTGGTTTTTCCCACCCCGCCTTTTGAACTGTATACCGTAACTACTTTCGCAGGCAGTTTTCGCTTATATATATCGTTGTTTAAATGCTCATTTGCCTCCTCTTCCGTGTGTCCGAAATGCTCAGCCTTTTTCTGTTGACGAAGCATTTCAATCTGGCTCATTTTTGTCGCTGGCTCTCTTATTGGATTTGTTTCAGTATTTGTCGGAGTATTTAATTCCTCGGTTATTTCCTCATCGAGTTCTGCAATCACCGTATCTTTATATGTCTTATCCTGCTTGACTTCCGGCATTATCTCTCTTGCTGAAATATCGTGACTGTCAACTTTTGCCGCTTCGGTATCTGGTTCCGAATTAACCGTTTCGTTTTTCTCCTGCTTTTTATTGCTTTTATTGCTCGGTATCGGACCTTCCATTAGATTAAGAAGATGCGTGGTATTCCTTACCTTGCCGTAGCACGGTAAATTGTATCTTCTAAAAACGTCTTCTCCTTCGTCTGTTACGGCATATCCTACTATTTCTGCATCTGCATAATCCCAATCGGATTGCGTTTCAACAATATTTTCGCAGACAGCCACAACATCCGGTTTGTACGCGCTGATAGCATTATGAAGATTTCCGGCAGAAGTTAATGTTGATACAACATCAATATTGCGCTCATCATCTAACAGCAACCGGGTGTTAATATCATCCAAAAATGTCTTTCGTGAATCCACGACTATGAATTTCATCATTTCAATAGTCTCCTTTCGATATTTCTCTGTTTTGTTTATTGTGCATTAGGGTTAATATACTGATATCCGCTTCCATTGACCAAACCAAGATGAAGCGAACCGTTATTTTGCGCTTCAATGAGTTTTAGCGCCTGATCGTTATTGACTTCTAAAGTTGCGCTGTTCAGTGAACCATCGTTGTTTTTATACACTTCCAATACACGCATGTTTTCAAGCAAAAGAGTTGTTCCGCTTGCACGATAGGATACATAGACGTTTACTCTTGATTCTGCACCAAGTTCATCCGTAACACCCGAAATGTTATCTACATTTACCGTTACAGCAATTGCCGATGATTTCATAGACATCTCAATTGCATTTCCGCCTGTTACCGATAAAAAAGAGAGCATAAGCGGCGTTCCTTCTCCGACGTCCATCTTCAGTGAATCCCCTCTTTTTATAATCTCTTCAAATTCCTTGTTCGTTACAAATCGCTTATTCATATCAGCTTTTGCTCCGGCAACCACAATCGTTGAATCGACTTGAATGGGTGTAAACATATCCGATGTAATCTGAGTGCCTGCTGAATATGCATTCTTAAAGGTGTATATTGTCGTTCTCTGCGGAGATAAAAATGCAAAGATACACACTATCACCAAAATAATGCTTACAAGACCGGCTCCCGATACAATCAGGATTTTTTTGTTTTTTGTCATAACTGTATAATCTCCTTTATCATATGAAGTGTCGGAATTCATTTCCTAAAGATAGTATGATTGATTTTGATTATAAAAAATTTCACATAACAACTGACGCTCGCATATATTCACACAAAAAAACAGACACCGGAATCGCGTAAATGTACAGTTCACGCACCGATGTCTGTAAAAGTATTAATTTGTTTAATTCTGTACTAAGAGCCGACCGCAACGGATAAACAGAAAGCACACATGGTAAAATATTTCATCTGTATCAACATTGCGTTGACAACTTTTTCTACCTTTATTTTCCGTCACGGTTCGCTTCTTTATACAATCACCGTGTTTAATTTTTCCGAAGCCTCTTTCTTCAAAAGTATCTCGTCGATTTCTGCATTACTCGGCGGAGCAATATTCAGCCTTGATATCTGTACAAGAACAGGTTCTGCATCCTTAAAACTATATGTTCTTCCGGATTTACATACAAACCATCCTGTAGGACTGCGCGGGAACCACTTAACAATATCACGGTCTTCGTACCTCTCCTCGCGTCCGATACAGCGAGTAACAACGGTTATATCATCGGTAGACACCAAGCGCCCTGCGAAAATCAGTCCGGAGTTTGAAATAATCGACTTTGGCATATCGGCAACCTTTTGTGTAATTGCAATGATAAACAATCCGTATCCTGCTGACTGATCCAAAATCTGTTCGAACTCTGACTGTCCGCTTAAACTTGCACCGGATGAGCCACGCCCACTTGCAGCGGAACCTGCTGCATCGTTACCGATCAACACTTCGTTTGCTTCCTCAATTACCAACACGGTTTCATACTGATCGTCTGCCAAGTATCCTTTTTCATGTGCTAAAGCATATTTGTAGAAGCCGGACGTAATAACGCCAAAAATAAAGTTGCGGAATGTATTTTCCAATCCTTTTGATTCGAGAACCGTTACATCGTCGTTTCCTATCAATTCGTCAATGCTGATTCCCTCTGAAGTTCCAAACAATTTGTATTCAATAGAAAACTCTCGGTTGAATGCTTGCAAACGGTCTAACAGTCTTGCGTATGCGTCTCGTGTATCATTACCAATCCTTCCTCTTGGGTTTGTAGGATCTTCGTATCCCGCTTTAATTTCTGACATTTTCTGATATACACGGGTAAAGGTTACTTCTCGTGATAATTCGGAAACTTTATCTTCCCAACCGGGATAATTACAAGCTTCGAAAACGCCCGCCTCTTCATACAACGAGTATATTGTTTCACCAAGCATCTGTTTACCACGCTCTAACAGTCCGTAGGCACGGCAATAAATATCAATAACACCGTCTATCCACACCTGCGGAACAACGCCATGAGGGATTTTCAGCGGATTGATTTTAACCGGTCTGAATCGTGTGTTTCCCAAGCTAAAGAAACGGAATCGTTCAGGCTCAACAAAACGAGCCAATGTTCTCCAGTCCTGCTTAGGATCCATGCAAACGATACGAAACCGTTTTCCTGTTGATTTTCGTTTCACCTGCGCAAGCTCAGCAATAAATCGCATTGCCGCAACCGTTTTACCTGAACGGGATGCTCCGGTAAAGAATCCGTGCATCATTTGAGCTTCATCAATACGATAATCGTGCGGTGTACGATATCCGTTTAGCATGGTGTAGCGTTCAGCGGAAAGGATGGTTCCCATATACACTTCGCCTTTGAGCTGTCCTGGAACGGAGAATTTCGGTATATCATTAGCTTCTGCAAAGATACCGCCTTCGGAAATTCTCGGTAAATGCGTATATGCAACATATTCTCCCGGAAGAAGCACCGTTGCATACTTGTAATCTCGTAAGCCCGATATATCTTCCTTCGTGACATCGGAAGAAAATGCAGAAAAATGGTAGAGGAGATGCTTTTGCTCTTCGTCTGTCAAATTCAAAACCTGAAGAGGAGCTGTAAGCGCATACTCGTTTCGCCATGTTGATTTCGCAATTGTCATAGCTGCAGAAAGTGCATCTTGGCTGCTACAAGCGATATACACATAGGTATAGAAAGCACCTCCGTCTCTCAATGCCAATTTCAAGCGTTCGTTCTGGAATTCTAACAGTTCAAGAATGTCCTTTACTTCTTGATCCATCCAAATATAGCTTTTGTTATATCCGATGCTGGGGCCCATACCCATAGAAGATGAAGCCCCTTGTACATAAGCACCGGAAGAGCCTGTTGATTGGCTGGTAGAACTTGAAGTTCCATCTGTATAGCTCTGTCCCTGTCCGATACTTTGAGACTTTCCGTAGCTTTGTGTTGTGCCTTGCGATATACTCTGCGTAACAGACTCGGAATAAGAATTTCCTACCGAGCGTCCTTGCGAAACTCCATAAGATTCTGAATTGGAAAGCGAAGCGCTCATTCCTTCGTTTTGTGAAGAGCTCTGTCCGACATTCTGTCCGATTCCCGTTGACATAGAAATATTTTGTCCCCAACCGTTACTGACATTTTGTGAAATATTTTGGCTATGTGATGTCGATTGGTTAACACCCCAATTTTCACTCATGCTCTGTCCGTATGATGTTCCGTAACTCTCACTCGTTCCAAATGTTTGCGAATTGGATACTCCTTGGCTATGAGATAAAGATTCGGACAAAGAGGAGCTGTTTGCAAGTGAAGATGAATTGCTTACGGAACTTCCGGAAGAAACAGAATTACTTGTTCCGGTTGATGTTCCCCAGCCGATTGTATCAGAAGTTCCATAACTGCTTCCCATACCCGTGCTACTGGATTGACTGGTAGAATCCGAACGGTTCCAGCCATGCGAATAATTAGCACCAAGTCCAAAAGCACCCACACTGCCTCCTGCCGTATCCGATGATCCCGATGTATGAGAAGAACCGGTTGTCTGCGAGCTGTTATATGATGTGCTGCTGTTAGTGCCGTGACTGCCGGAGCTCGATACTGATTGAGAAGTGCCGGAACTATAGGAATTGTTAAAGGATTGTCCTGTTGACTGCGTTGCTGTTTGTCCAATCGTAGACGAGTTGGTGCGTCCTACTGTTTCCGTGAGTGTCTGACCGAAGCTTTGATTTGTTCCTACATTATGGGATTGTGAAACATTCTGTCCCTGACTGAATCCGTAACTTTGTCCCTGGCTTGTGCCAAAAGACTCTCCTGTACTCGTTCCTTCATTATGGCTGATGCTTTGTCCTTGTCCTACCGACTGATTAAAAGAACTGCCGATGCTCTGCCCAAAACTACTTCCCCAGTTCTGTCCGAAGCTCTGTCCTTGAGAGATGCTGTGGGACTGAGATACGCTGTCTGTTACCGACATGCCCCTTGACTGCCCAATACTCTGCCCGTAGGATTGCGATAAAGCTTGTCCGACATTTTCTCCATAACTCGTGCTGAAAGACTCACCTTGAGAATGACTTACCGATTCAGCGTCCGTGTATGCTTTGTTCCATCCCTGTGATGAACTTTGGTTTGCGGCAAACATCATCGGCAACGAAATGCCCATGGAAAAGGACTTGTTTCCCTGTAACTGTCCGTACCAGTCTGTCATATCTCGTTGTGTTCTAAGTGACCATTCTTCAAGCGTATTGCGATATACAGGCGTTGAAATTACTTCCAAGACATACTCATAATCTGCCATACCGATAATCATTTCTTCTAATGTTCCCTGTGACTGCGGATTAAGGTTTTTGCCTCCGATTCCTTTGTCGCCTGCATCAACTCCGCCTTCCTGAGCCTTTGGAATGCCGCGTACTACCGTCATATATTCCATAGAATACATTTTTTCACGCAACCATTCGGCTTCTTCTGCACAAATACAACGCAGTTCCAACACTTTATATGTTGCCTGCATCGAATACATAAACCCAGTATATGCTCTGTCTGCCTCTTTCTTTGCGTCTTCTAACGATGTAGATACTCCTTGTACGCCGTACAAATACAAAAGTCCAACAGCGGGTTTTATGATGTTTGCAATAATCGTAATCAGGTTAAATCCCTGCTGCCATGCCGACGATAACACCTGCGCCTGCATATCCATTAACGCCGTGGACTGTTTCGCTGATTTAGGAATGCGGTCCACTCTTGCAAGCTTAATTGCTTTATAATAATGCGTCTTTTCTCCGGTTTCAGGATCGATGCTCTCTAATTCGTAGCAAAGATAATTCAGTTTTCTGTCATTAATCTTTACGCCGGGATTTTCGTGGTACAGCGTCCATGAATCGATAATGCGAAAATCATCAGACGGATAATTATTGAATTTCGGATTCAATATTTTTTTGATGTCATAACATGATAAACCCATACAAATAGTTCCTCCTTTATTAAAAAATAAGGCTCTGCCTTATTAACAGAGCTTTCAAATATAGTATGATTGTTTTTGTTT
>ERZ1026868.746-NODE-746-length-18905-cov-15.490557_pt1 | contig 18905 bp, 29 predicted proteins | sample MGYA00380164_ERZ1026868 | MGnify/ENA primary metagenome ERZ1026868 (study PRJEB33269, sample SAMEA4719800) | human gut metagenome | biome: human-associated habitat; feature: organic feature; material: feces | place: Cameroon | collected 2013-10 ... | reverse complement strand
GAATAATGACGCTCATTTCATTTCGCTCCATTATTCATTATAATATAATTATATTGCATTTTTTATTTCTGTAAAGTTTCGTTAAAGACTTGACTTTTTCAAGTAATATATCTTATAATTTTATCAAAAGGAGTGATTATATGAATTATAATGTAATGTTTTTAAGTATTTTTACTTACATAGATGGAGAAGAAAATATGAGATTCGAATCTCCAGTTGCTTATGATCCTAGAAAAAAACATACAAAACAAAAACTAATAGATACTTTTGAAGATATTGCTAGACAACATTTCAATTATTATAGTGATTGGGAAGCTAAAAATGACTTAACTTTTGTCGATAACACAGAACAACAAAATCGTTGGTTAGTTGAAAATATTTATGTTTTTAATGAAGATAATTTAAAAGTAATAAAAAGTTGTAACGTATATAACGAAGATAGTGAAGATAGTTTTAATTATCAGATAATAGAAATGACGCCATTAAATATAAAAGATGAGGGTTCTGACTTAAATGTTTTCTCTGGTTTAAGAAAGGATAATGATATTGGTACCCGATATAGAGAATACCATCAGATAGAAAAATTATTTAAAATAAAAGATTATCTATGGGCAACTAAATATACGACATTACCATCTTATGATCATGACGGTCGTAATGAAATATCAGATATTATTAGAACAGTGTCTAAAAGTCTTTTTGCATTATTATATGAAGAAATGGTTCATTTTAAGGAAGAAGCGGCAAGGTTTGCTTGTTCAGTGTATCCGGAGTACAATTTTGAAGAGAGGCTATCTTGGCTTAGAGAAGATTTTCGTTCAAGAATGAAAGACTGGAGAGAAATAACAAAAGATAAAGATAGTGCTATAACTTTTATCAATCGTTCTAGTATCGCTTCAGTAGAAGATGACAATGGTTTCTATTTTTCTGAGAGTTTGATAAAAATCCCTATCATAAGCTCCTATTTAGAAGAAACGGGAGATGAACAAAAATGTGGGGAACAATAGAAAATAAAAAAATAAAAGAGATTAAAGAGAGTTTTTGTTTAGGAGAAGCTTGTTTGATTTTTGAATATGACACTGACACTCAAAGAACAGTTGCTTTTAAAACCGCAAGTGATTTGAGAAAAGCACAGTCTTTTTTTAAAATGAATACTACTAATTTTGTTATTGAAATAGTAAATAATGAAGTTCATATTCAAACAGCACAAAATACACTAATCTTAAATATGGTAAACGAAACTCATGCTCTTAGGTTAAAGGAAGTATTAGAAAATATCAAAAAATAGAGTTATCAAAAACTCTTTTTTTATTGTATAATTTTATAAGAAAAGGAGAATGATAAAGAATGAGCGTTGTAATCAGTGCTAAATATAAAGATGGTATCGCAATGATAGCAGATAAACAAGTTACATGTGGAACTACAAAATCCAATAATGGAGATAAGTTGCAATATTTTAAATATTCTAACTCGGCTATTGGAACAGTAGGATACTTAAGAGATTGCAATATAATGAGAACCATAGAAGAAATATTGCCTTATAAAGATATTCTAGATAAGGTTTTAATAAATGATTTATATGTAATAAGAACTGTAATTCCTGTCATCTATCATGCCCTACAACAAAATAAAAGAATAATTACTACAAATGGAGCAGAAAGTATGGATAGTGTTATGTTATATTGCACAAAAGATAAAATGTTTGAGATAGGACAGGACTTCTCTGTTTTAGAAATAGATGATTATTATTATGCGATAGGTTGCGGTGATGATAAAGCATCTGGTTTCTTATCTTCAGTTGGAGATACTAGTAATTTAACAAAAGAAGAAATTGCGAAAGTTCTTCAAGAAGCAGTGAAGAAAGGCTGTGAAAAAGATGTTTACATAAATGACTGTACAGATATCATATTCTTGGAGAATTGTAAATAATGAAAGGTTTTATACAAACTGCAATTCAATGTCCAGAGTGTGGAACTATAACTTATATAAATAGAAAAAAGTCCCTAAAGAAAAAAGTTGGACATTTAAAAAAACTTTATTGTTATAAATGTAAAAAAGAAGTAAATCAGGTAGAAGTCGGAGATCCTACACTTTATTATATCGACGAAACAACTGATCTGAAGCCTATAAATAAAAATAAGGACAGAATAGTATGCAAAGAAAAAGAACTTAATAATTAAAAAAGACTTGACTTTTTATATTAAAAGATTTTATAATTTTTTTATAAAAAGAAATAAAATAGATTGGAGAGTGAAATATATGGCTAAAATTCGTAAGTTGAAAAAGGGCGAATGTAAAGATATTGCAGAAGTGACCATTCAATTTGAGAACTGTGAGTGTTATACTTTCACAAGAAAAGAAATCAGTAATATATTTTTACATAATATCGTTAGACATATTAGCATTTGTGCTAATGCAGTAATTGACGATACTGAAGCACAAGATATATGGTTTGTATTACCCCATGAGATAGCAAGTAGAAAACAGAAAGTTTTTGGGTTTGGCGAAGAAGAAAGTTTAATCCAAAGATTGGGCTTAGATAAAAAGAAACCAATTAGAGATATTACACATTTTTATCTAAAATATAATACAGGAGAGGAAGAAGCTATTTCTTGTATATGGGAAGGCAATGGGGATTTTGATAATCCTGCTCAAAAAGCAGAAATAATAGAAGAAGAAACAGGTAAATATGTTACAATTTCTATTAGTAAAGATAATATAAAATAAGATATACATTTTTACCATTTTTTGTATAAGTTATCACACTGAAGCCCCCTATATAACGGGGGAGATAAAAATGTATTATATTTACAAGATTACAAACATAAGAAACAATAAGAAATATATAGGAAGTACTTCAAATCCTTCGAGGAGAAAAAAAGAACATTTTAAAGCGGCTCACTTACAGTCTAGCCTTAGCTATAATTATCCCTTACAAAAAGCAATCAGAAAATATGGAGCTGAAAATTTTCGTTTTGAAATAATAGACAAGACGCCAGATAGAACAAGAGCAGTAATACTCGAGAAACAGTATATTGTTAATTGTGATTCGTTAGTAAATACTGGACACGGATACAATCAAACAATGTATACTGATTGTGCATTAAGAGATCCTAAAATAATACAAGAGATGATTAGTCATCGAGGTAAAAGGTGTGCTGAGGTTAATGAAAAAAATGAAATAATTAGAATATTTGATAGTGTCCATGAGGCAGCTAGAAACGCATATGGAGCACAAGGGAATGATAGGGCTTCAACTATAACAAAAGTATGCAACGGAGAACAACGAAATGCAAATGGTAAGATTTATCGTTTTGTTGTAGATGGTGAGGTTGTCATACCAGAACTAAAAACAAGAAAAAGAAAAAAGAAAATTATGGGAATTAATAAAGATGATCCAAAGAATATAATAAGTTTTGAATCTAAACTTGAGGCTGAAAAAATAGGCGGTTTTAACAGAAGTTCGATTCAAAAACATTTAAAAGGAAGTAGTAAATATTCCCATGTAGGTGGCTATGTGTGGAAAGAAATTGATTAAAAAGGAGGGATGCGATAAGTGAGAAGATTTGTTATAAGTGATACTCACTTTTATTGACCATAAAAACATATTGGAATATTGTCAACGACCTTTTAACAATGTCGAACAAATGAATGAAGTTATTATCAATAATTGGAATAAAGTAATAAATGAAGATGATATTGTATATGTGCTTGGTGATTTTTGCTTTGGAAACAAAACGATGTTAAAAGAGATTGTTTCAAATCTTAAAGGTAGAAAGATTTTAGTTCTTGGAAATCACGACAATTTAACCAAAAGTGCTTATTATGAGGCTGGATTTGAAACAGTGACAAAAAGTCCTATTATAGTAGATAGTGATTTTATCCTTAGTCATCACCCAATTCAAGGAGACCTTGGTAAATTCTATAATATCCATGGCCATAGACATAAACTTCCAAGTGAAGCTCAATTCAGTCCAAGACATTTTGATATCGGTGTAGATGATCATAATTTCTTTCCTCATGAATTAGAAAAAGTTGAAAAAACATTGAGAAAAGGAGAGAGGAAAACATGTCGTATAAACATGATGAGGACGAAGCGAAAAAAATCGCTAAGAGAATTATTGTGGGAGTTGTTTCATTAATAGTTCTTATTACACTATTTTGTAGTTTTACTACCATACGTTCTGGAGAGATTGGAGTAAAAAGTAGATTTGGTAAAATTACAGGACAAACAACCACAGAAGGAATTGTATTTAAAGTTCCTTATATAGAAAAGATTACAAAAGTTAACATGAAGGTTCAAAAAGCTGAAATAGATAGTACCGCAGCGACAAAAGATTTACAAGATGTATCGATGCGTTTTGCTATAAACTATCGTTTAAACCCAGAGAACGTCGTTGAATTATATAAGAAAGTTGGAGCAAATTACACTGAAACAATTTTAAATCCAGCTGTGCAAGAAGCATTAAAGAATGCTACAAGTGCTTACACTGCAGAAGAACTGGTGACAAAAAGAAGTGAAGTATCTAAACAAATAATTGAAGACCTAAATGCTAAGGTTGATAAGTATGGAATTATAATTTCAGAACTAAATATTATCAACTTAAATTTTAGCGAAGCATATAATAACGCAATAGAAGCAAAACAAATAGCAGAACAAGAGGTCAAAAAAGCCCAACAAGAGTTAGAGAAAACGAAAGTTGAAGCAGAGAAAAAAATAACAGAGGCAAAAGCTGAGGCTGAATCTTTAAAATTACAAAAGCAAGAGATAACAGATCAGTTATTAGAATTGAGAAGAATTGAAGCACAGTTAAAAGCCATTGAGAAGTGGAATGGACAACTTCCTTCTACTATCACTGGTGACAGTGTTCCTTTTATCAACATAAAATAACAAAAAGACTACACAAAAAGTAGTCTTTTTTTATATAATATAAATGTAAAATGTTTACAAAAATAATTTTAAGTGCTATACTTAATTTATATAAAAGAATGGAGGAAATAGAAAATGGAAGAAGAAAAATACACAACAGCACCTATGGATACTGAAATCGAAACTTCATTAGACGAAGCAGATCAATATGAAGAGGCACAAGAAAAGAAGCCTAAAGTTGATTTAACAGAAGAAGAGGCTAAAGTAGCTGCTGAAAATGTTTCAAAATTGATAAATGTATTAGATCGATATAAATCTCTAGAACAAAGAAGAAGAGAAAAATTCGATAGGATGAAAAAAGAATTGGATGAACTACCTGAGGGGCATTATAAAAAGAAACAATTAAGTTTCAAATTATTAGAATTAAGTAAGAAGATAAGTCCAAAAGTATTTTGGGATTCAAAAACAAAAGGAACATACAGAAAAAAAGGTGAGTAGTTTATAGCCTAATAAAACTCATTTTATGAAAATAAGGAATGGCGACCTTATCTCACTCGAATAATAAGAGAGCGAAATAGTTATTATTTATTTGCCCAAGTAGGCAGGAGTGATTTATATGTTTTATGATTTATTTTTTGATAAAGACTTTGCTAAGGTAAACAGAACAATTAGAGATAGTCATCCTTACCAAATCTTAAAAGATGATGGAAAAGATGTTATTGTTCTTAATGCTCTTGGAATTGCCGAGGAAGATATAAAAGTAGAAGTAAAGCAAAGTACTTATGATGACAGAACAAATTATTTATATATTACGGGAGAAACTAAGAATGAAATAACTGGAACTAATTACAGTATCTCAAATCGTTTCACCTTAAATAGATTAAAAGTAAAAGAAATTAAATATGAATGTAAAGATGGTCTTTTATATGTGGATGTTTTTTATAAAACAGAACCAGTAAAAGAAATACCAATCTCAAAGAAATAAGAGAACGACATAATATTTAAAAATCGCTCTCTTATTTTTTAAACAAAAGGAGGAGTTATGAACGAATATAAATTATCTATTGTTATTCCTGTGTATAATCAAGAAGAGTTAGTCAAAAGAGCTATTAAATCTGTTCCTATTAGAGATGATGTTGAACTAATAGTCGTTAATGATGGTTCTACTGACAATACAGCTAAAAGCGTCCTGGAAGTATTAGAAGAAAGAAACTCTGAAAATGATACTTTTGTAGATTGCGTAAAAAATGAAGGCGTAGCATCAGCGTTAAATACTGGAATTGAACATATGGCAGGAGAATATTACTTAGCTCTTGGAAGCGATGATTATTTTTTGACAGATGCTTTAAATGAATTCATTGATACACAATTAGATGGAACTGATATGATTTATTTTAATCTTGAAATTAATGACGGTTCTTTAATAGAGCCAAAAGAAGAAACAAGAGGAGTATGGGTTGGATCTACAAAAGTCTATAAAGCTACATTAATAGGTGAAGACAGATACCCAGATGGAAAAAGAGCACATGAAGATTTAGTACTTGATGTAAAATTAAGAAATAAAAAACATACTCATAAATTCTCTGGTATGACAATAAAACATTACAATTTTCCAAGAGAAGGTTCTTTAACCTACCAAGTGAATCATAAACAGATTGACTCGCAATTTATTGGAAAATAGAGATTACAGAAACTATTTTTAAATTATATAATTATATTGTTAAAAAGAAAGATTATATAAAGAGAGGTAGTCAGAAAGATTAGCATTACAGGCTAGTCTGCGGTTGGTTTTATATAATCAGGGGATTCTTTGGCTTATATAAAAAGTTTCTCCAGACGAGAATAAAGAGCCTGTGGTAAGCTCATTGATTATGGGAATAGTCGATGGTGTTGGTTCGAAGCCAACTGAAGGTAGTCGAAAAAGTCCACTTACTATCCGCAATATAGTCTGTGGCACTAAGAGGCAAAAAACCTTTGTGGTTTTTATATAAATAGGAGGAAATAAATGGAAAAACAAGATCTTGTTCAAACTTGTAAAGATTGTGGTAAAGAATTTACTGTTACTGTTTCTGAGCAAGAATTTTATGAAAGTAAAGAATTAGCATTACCAAAAAGATGTGCTGATTGTAGAAAAGCTCGTAAAATGCAAACTCAAGATGGAACTAAAATTCAAAAACAAGAAAAACCAAAACAATCATTAGAAGATATGATGCGTGCAGCTGGAATATGCTAACGCATCATTAAAAACAGCCAGTAAAAATTTGCAAAAAATACTTGTTTTTTACTGGCTTTTTGTTATAAAATTTTTATGAAAAGAAGTGATAATATGAAAGAAAATTTGACCTCAATAATGAACGAATTAAAAGTTGGTCAAGTAATAAAAGCCCAAGATGGAAGAGAGTTTATTTTCATAGAACCAAAACGAACACGAGCTGTGGTTGAAGATAGAAAAAGCCATAAAAGGTATATCTTAAAAGGTGTCGTAGAGGTAACAGATGAAATAGACCAAGAAGTGGTTGATGACTTAGAAGAAAAAGCGATACAAGACTTTATGAATGAGCGTAAGGTTAGAAAAATGAAAAAGAATCAACATTTTATTGGAATAGATGATAAGGAATATAGTTTTATTAAATTCAATAGAACTAAGTTTGTGTTTAAAGATATTGATTCTAGTAAGACTTATACTGCTTCTCCAGAGTTTGTAAAAAATATCTTGGAAAAAATACAATAAACACTTGACTTTTGATAGATAAACATAATAAAATATAAATGTAAAATAAGAAAAGGAGGAATTTTGTTATGGTAGATGTTTATGTTGCTCTAAAACAACTTGCTACAGGATTAGACAAAGAAGATTTAGTAAAGGTAATCGCTGCTTGGTATGCTGAATATGAATATGGTGTAGAAGCAGAAGAGGATGATCTTGCCGATGTAATAGATTACATTGATATGAATGAAGATGTCTTACTTTCTATTGAAAATACATTAGCAAACATTGATAGACAATTCGGCGAAGAAGATGACTATGAAGATGACGACTACGATGATGATTACGACGATGAAGATTATGAAGATGATGATGACTATGAAGACGAAGATGAGGATGATGTAGATGCTGAAACTGTACGTCTAATGGAAATCAATCGTAGAAAAAATGAAGAAGCTTTAGGACTATAATATCTTATAGCTCTTTTTATGAGAAAAAATTATCAAAAAAACTTGATTTTTTCTTGTAAAAAGATTTATAATATATTTATAAGAAAAAAGGAGAATGATAGAATGAATGACTTATCAAAAAAAGCGATAATTATTTTAGACATCTTAAAACAATTAAATGCAAATGATGAAGAGCATAAAACTCATATCTATGAGATCTTAGATAAATTAGAAGAAGTTGATTTAAAAGAGATTCTTCCTGATGAAGAAGATTATGAATTAGATTGTATTGCTTGTGAAATGACACAAAAAAGCGTATCTACTACATTGGCATCATTAGTTCGTAAAGGTTATGTAAAGAAAACAGGAGTTAATGGAGTTAAAGTAGGAAATGAAATGAGAAACATTAGAAGTTATTATTTAGCAAATAAATAATAAAATTCTATTTGTTATATAATTTTCAGCCAAGATAGTTTTTGTTAGAGTAATAAACGGCTGTAAAGGTGCCTGCGTTGGTAGGTCTGATACGAATGAAATAACAAAGCTATTAGTCGGTTAGTAAACCAAACCAGTTAGACTACTGGAAATAAGGTCATTGGGAAATGAGAATAGAAACTGAAGCATAGTAAATCTTTTTGGATTAAGAAGATTTCGTTTATGGGTTCTCGTCGTTTAATGCAAGACACGATTTATTCGTATGTCGAGTATGTGAGTCTCGTCCACTCATTTCCCTACCTTTTTATTAAGAATAAAGAAAGGACTGAGTGCATGACATATACTTTTCGTATAAAAAACAAGAGATGGACAATTAAGTCTGCACATCAAGGCGATGAACATTTAATAATGAATGGAGAGCCATGTATAGCTCAACTTTATAAACAGTTAAGAATTATCTATTTTGATGATGGATTATTAGACGATTATGAAGAAATGAGAGAAACATTGGTTCATGAGTTGGTTCATGCTTTTATTATGACCTATGCAATAAGCAATAAACAATTTAGAGATGAAGAGTTTATTTGTGAGTTTATAGCAGTCTATGGAGAAGAGATACAGAAATTAGCAAATGAGTTAATGGAAGTATTGTATGAAAATGACGAAGATTAAGATAAAATATCTTAACAAAAAGTTCTTTGATAATATATAATATATTTAGATAAATAAAGAGATTTCTTATGCGTAAGTAGGTCCGCCGAACACTCGTGGATCACATCATGCTAAGACTGTATTGATTATACCGTTGAATTCTTAGTCATCCAGCTGAGCTGAGAGACGGCTGAGAAATTGCTATATGATGTGGAATAAGTTAATGCAAACTCTTCGTATATTGGTAGTCAATCCAATTTCGTTTCTTTATTTGTCTAAATATGTTATATATTATCAATTATATGATTACAAGATATAGATCACGAACCTTTGGTTCGAAGGGGGCAGGTCCCAACGTAATGGAGCTTTGGCGTGTATGCTCGTTAAACTGCACGACAGTGTCTTTTTAAGATACTGAAAACTCAGCTATGGAGTCCAGAGAAAATCATAGTAGGGAGCTCTATAATCCCCTTTGGTGCGAAACCGACGGTCGAGTAGTTATAGCGTTCTGGTATAATAGTTAGTTCTATTCCTGTAAGACGTGCAATTCGTCGCCAGACAGTGCCTTACGATAACAGGCACTATTTTTTACAAAAATATAATTTCTTGGTATAATAAATACAAGAGGTGAGAAGATAATGCTTCAAGTAGTTTATTTACCAGGGCAAGATATTGAGATAGAAAAATTTATTACAATATCAAACTTAGACGAATTATTACAATTCATCAAGTTTAATAAAATAAAATTATTAAGTATTCCTGCGACAGAAGATGCATTAGATATTGTAGACTGTATAGTTGAAAATGAATTAAAAATTGACACTATCCATATTCAACAAAGCATGGATTTACTTGCTAGGCTAAAAATATTTTTTTCAATAGCAAAATCTTATACTGAACACAATATAAAGAAAAATGTTATACTAAAACATGAGTATCTTGATAATTTTTTAGAAAAAAATAAGAAAAAAGACTAAACAAGAACCGCATATCTATTATATAATTATATTGTAAAAAAGGAAAAGGAGGTTTCCGATGAAAGATAAAATGATTGTATTAGTTTTTAGAATGTCTAAAAACACAATTAACTTAAACATTGGGGAACACGTTGAGCTAGAATACGATTCTACAAAAGAACATTACTGCCTTAATACTGAATTTGCAAGAATAAGTAATCAATTATTCACTCCAAATTCTGATGATGTTAAAAGTTTATTAGAGTTTGTTGCAAACAAAGAAGGTAAGATTGCTTACATCTGGGATGGTGAACACAATATTTACTTAGACAACACAATTGTTGAAGTAAAAGCAGTGAATGGAGAATACGTTATTGTGGCTCCGTCAGAAGAAAGCCAATACCTAATCAATGAAACTTTAGACCAAGAACCTTCATTAGAAGATATTCTAAGGGATTGGTTAGAAGAAGCTAGATGTGGAGTGGCTTGCGAAGAGCACTGTGACACAGAAGAAAAGTGTGAAGCAGTAAGAGAAAATAAGGAAGAGAAAGTAAAGGAGGAAACAAATATGTTTTCAAATCTAGGTTCTAGTTTTGGAAAAATTGGTTCAGACCAATTTAGATTATCTATTAACGGTTTAGCAGTAAGGGGAAAAGACGGTAAATATGTTACCTTCAATCCAGAAACTAGAGAGTTAGTAGAAGTTACAACAGGTTTCTTTGATGACATGAAAGATTTATTATTCTTAATGCCAGCAACTGAATTAGAAGTTGGAGATATTATTCTTCATCAAAATAAACCTTATTACATCACAGTATCAAAAGATAATGTAGTAAAGGGTATTGATTTTGAGGACGCAATTGAAAGTACTTTAGTACCAAAAACTAATGTATTCGGAATGAAATATTACACTAAGGTATTCAATTGCTTAGGAACAAATAATATCTTAGGTACTGATATCGCTTCAAATCCTATGATGGCATACGCTTTAATGGGAGGAAAAGATTTTGACCTATCTAAAGTTATGATGTTCCAAGCATTATCAGGACAAGGAAAGGGTATCGCTGATTTCAGTGAAAATCCTATTATGTTAATGGCATTGATGAGTAATGAAAACGGAAAAAATGATCTAAGTGATTTTGCTAAAATGCAAATTCTAAGTGGATTATCTAATAAGAAAAAGACTACAAAAGAAACTAAGAAAGAAAACTAATCATTAGTTTCTTTTTATAGGATAACCTAATCTTTAAGTTATTCTATAAAAGGAAATTAAAGGAGGTTATTTAAGTGGCAAAAGTAAAAACTAAGCAAATTAACTTTACACTTCTTTATGGAGTCGTTTATAAAAAGAAGAAAAATACTCTTTATGTTGACTATGGATTAGGCAAAATAAAAGTATTACTAGATGAAATGGACGACGTTGATCAAATAGAAGTTGGATATACAATAAGCATATCTGGTTTCATTAAAATGAGTTGGATTAAAACATATTTAGTTGCTCAGCAAATTAGTATCTTTGATAAAAAACCTCATTATATCAATCTAGGAGAATAACACATGAACAAAAACACTAAAAAGATTATAATAGGAATGACTGTCGTTACGCTCATTATGCTTATCACTTCAATTTCTTATGGGATCACTAGTAAAAAGCAAAAAGATAAAATATCTGAACTAGAAGAAACAATTAAAGCACAAGAAATTCTATTAAAAGAACAGGACATTATGTTAGATGAGCAAAGTATTATTCTAACAGATACTGCAGCTTCTCTTGAAGAGAAAGAACAAGAGCTAAATGCCTGTCAAGAAAACTTAAAAAAAAACTAGATAAGACATCTAGTTATCGATTAACGAGCTATTACCCTGCAGAAACTTCAAATCATACAGGAAGCGGTTTAGAAACGAAAGACTTTCGAGTCAATGAAAAGGGATGGTATACTTATCAGGGAAAACTAGTGTTAGCTGGAGCTACTGAAGAACTATTGAAAAGTGGTTATAGTGTTAGGAATGGTAACATAAGACAATATGGAAAACATTACTTTCGCTATTATGACACTTTAATAATAGAGATTGATGGAGTTAAATATGAAGCCATAATCTTAGACAGTTGCGGAGCATCAATGTGGGAAGGATACTTTAGATTGGATCTTTTTGTTTCTTCAAAAGAGTACACCATTGACAAAAGAGGAGTAAAAGTGTGGATAAAATAGAGGAATGGAAAAATAGTTCTAATGAAAAATATGAAATAAGTAGTATGGGCAGATTAAGAAATAAAGTTACTGGAAACATCCTTAAATTATGTAAAAATCAAAAAGGTTATCTTAGGTATACTTCAAAAAGTTCAAATAGTAAAATAATAAGTTTTGTCATACATAGAGAAGTTGCTAAGGCTTTTATCCCAAATCCAAATAATTTACCTCAAGTAAATCATAAAGACGGGGATAAAACAAATAACAACGTTAATAATTTGGAATGGTGTAATAACTCATATAATCAACTCCACGCAAACCGAATGGGATTATGTAAAAACAGATTAAAAAGAAGCATTGAGGCTTCTTCTAAGCCTGTATTAGTATATGACTTAAATGGCAATCTCCTTTTTAGTTGTAGCAATGCTCGTGAGGCAAGTAAAATAACAGGAGTGGGATTTAGGACAATATCCAATCATTGTATTAAACGAGTTAAAAAGCCTCATTCTGTCAAATATGTTTTTAGATTTAAAGAGGAGAAATATAAATGAAAAGATTAATTATAGCAAGCATAGAGACTGATGGGCATTCAGGAACTAGTGTATTTTTAACTACCACTGAAGCATCTTATAATGAGGCTATTCGTAGTTTATTATATTATGAAGATGAACTAATTTACCATTTTTCTCATGAGAGCAAAATAGACGATAACACCATTGAACAATGGTACAGTGGAGACCTAGGTGAGATGAGTATAATGGTCAAAACTTTTAATGCAATAAAAGAGATAGAGAATAGAGAGTTTTATACTAGAACAGGTTAGCTAGCAAAAGAGAAAAAAATTGCTAGCTTTTTTTATTTTTTAATCTTGATTTTTTATAGAAAAAAGATTTATAATTATATTATAAAGAAAAAGGTGATAAAAATGAAAAAAAATATAAATGACGATTTTGTTATATGTCCTTTTTGTGGAGCACCTCAAGATAGAAATACATTATATAGATGCGAATGTTTTTGTTTAGATTGTGGAGGATTTATTGATATGGACGAATATGACTATGGAGAAGATTATCCCTGGGGAAGTTTGAGTTGGGATGATTATGATTATAATGAAGATGATATGTATGTTAAATATATGAATAAACATTATGGAAATCAAGAAAGGAAGGGGAAAGATATGGAAAATACAAAATTTGACTTAATAGATAAAGAAGATGAACAAATCGGAACTTTTGTTTTAAGATTCATTACATCTGCTGATTACGAAACAATAAAGAAAAGTTTTGAAACATTAGATGCGAGTATTGAGTTTATGTCATTGGTTGGAAAAGAAGGTCCTATATCAAAATTCTTAGAAACGGCTAGTGGACAAAAATTAATCAAAGGACTAGATATTAAAACTGATATAGATGAATATGTTGTTCAAGCATCTTTTATCTTTGGGGATGATGGAGAATCTAAAAAAACTTTGATTTCAACCTTATGCAAAGCATTCCCTTTATTTATTGTTAGAGAAGAAGATAGTTCTTATATAATGGCAAATAATAAAGGTTTAGCAAAAGGTTTTGTCGATTTATGTAATGAAGATGAAGTAGAAATATTAAGCATGTTCTTAACAGGATATGAAAAATACAAGATATTAGTAAATTATCTATATTGGTGTGAACCTTATAAACATTCAACTGCGAAAGACATTATGGTTCAATGGGATAATAATTCATTGATAGGTTTAGACACATTAAGAAAAGTAGAAGAAGTCCCAGTTATTTGGCAAGAATATTTAGCAACATTAGATGACATTAAAGTATCTAAGGATGATAAGGATAATGGAACGGTAATTACTTTTGAACAAATGTTAGAAGATGTCGTTGAAGATGGAATAGATAAAAAAGATATATTAGAAGAAGAGAATCTTATTCAAATAGTCTCTTTGAGAGGAGTAGCAGAATATGCTCTAGGAGGAGATGCAGATGATGAGATTAAGAAATAATAAATACCTAACAGAATTACTAGAGAGTTCTAAAAAAATATGGAGAAATGATATCCCAAGTCTATCTCTTAACCAGATAGAATGGCGAACAGAAAATACAAATAGTGTAATAGGGATATTAGGTAAGAAACATTGGTTTTCTCCTTATAAACAAATGATTTTGTTAAAAACAAGTGATAACACTTATGTTCTGTTTGGACCTGGCACACGAAAAGATGAATATCCTGTTTATTTATATGATATTATGGATATAGAAGAATTTGTAAAAAGATATCCTGTTCAAGTTCTATATACGAAAGAGCATCCAAGTGCGGATGAATTGTATGATCAATTAGACAATATAAAAGATAAAACAACCAAAGGTTTCATAGAAACCAGAAAAAACACAGATACAATGATATTTGAGATATGTTAAAGGAAGGAGAGAATAAGATATGTTAAAACATAATAGTAATATGACTTCAGAGAGCATACACATTAGTGATTTTACCGAAAAACAAAACTTTTGCTATGCTATATTATATTTCAAGAATATAGAAGGTATAACAAAACAAGGAGAAATTCTTGATTACTATTTCCCAGAAAAAGACTTCTTACTTCTTCCAAGAAATGTATATGAAAGAACTATGAATTCTGATGGAGAAATTGTTATGGAAACTTATTATACTGCATTGTTATTAAGTTGGCACAATGAAAGTGATTTAGTAAAAAAACTAGAAGAGATGTTAGACAAAGAAACTAATATTGATATATATGATGGAGTAATTAATCAAAAGAGTGAAAAAATAGCAACTCCAAGAAGAAATAAGTTTAGCTTTTGGAATAACTGGTCCGATTTTGATGGAAGGTATTCTTATCTAATCAGTCATAATTATAATAATGGAATTTACTCTTATAGAATTACGTCTAGTGATAGTTTGAGACAAAATTTAGTATTATTAAGTCAAAAGAAACTTGAAGAAAATACAGTATTAGATTTAGTATTCACCGGAAGGGATTCAAATAGTTGGCATAATGCTTATAACTTTGGAAACTTTAAGGTGAAAGACTTTAAAGTAGAAGCGAATGGAAATATTGTATTATCTAACAGTAGAAACTTAATAAATCTGAATAACTGTAAACCTAGTTCTGGCTCAGGCATTGTTTTATTGAATTTTTTACCAGATTATGTATTTCCATCTTATCGTCATAATAACTATTATTCAGGAATGAGCATAAGATGTATTAATTTTATCCCAGAAGATAAAATTGAATTACGAGATAACAGATACATCTTAACGGGAAATACTTATAATAAAATTGATCCTTCATCTATTGTTGTATTACCAAAAGATGAGAAGGTAAAAAAAGACATTGAAGAAGAACTGCTAAAAACAAACATAGGAGCTCTAAATAAAATATTTATTGCCTCAAAAACAACAGTGGAAGATATTATAAGAAAATTTGACTCAAGAAGAACTTCTACCATAAAACAAGAGTTCTTAGAAAGAAAAAGAGATTTGATAATGTCAATAGCTCAATGTAGAAGAGAAATCAATGACAAAAAGGAAAGGATTGCATCAATTGAGTATAGGATTAAAGAGTTTATTCCTTTTCCAATGATAGATATAAAATCAGTACAAGATTATAACGAACCATTTTATGATGTATACTCAATGTTATATAAAGAAAATGGTCAATATATAGTAAGAAGGGATGTGAATTTAAATGAATTGGAACAACGTTAGTAGAAATTTGCCAATTATCAAATTACCAAATGGAGTTTTCTATGTCTTCGATAGAATGTTTAATTCATTTGAAGCAAATCATAGTTTATTTTTTGCTATGTATGGAGTCAAGAGTAAAGGAACAACGTTAGTTATAGACTATGATACTACTGGAAACTTTTCATACGGTAGCATTAGAAAGCATCTTGTGGAAAAAAACTTAAAACACTTTGATAGAATCTTTATAGTAGTAAATCGTATGATGAGAAATCTTAGTGATGGTAACATGAAGAGACATAATGCAGATGCTGGAATAACTTTTAGAGATATTTCTTCAAAAGTATTACTTTTTGATATGAACAAATGGGAAAGAGCAAATAACATAAAAAGAGAACAAATTAGTTGGTTCTATAATGTAATCGGGCAAATGATGCAAGACAATCGTTTCTTATTAGGACAAATCAATGATAGAATGTCATTAGCAGAAATGAAAACTCAAATTGCAACTCTTGAAGATAGACTTGAAAAGAGAAAAGAAGAGCTAAGAAATTTGCAACAACCAGAAGAAGTTTCTAAAACTAATTTAAAAAACATAATGAATATGAAATGGATAGATAAAATCGAAGCGGGACCAGAAGACTCTTTGAGAATACTTACAAAACCAATGGCATGCACTTATGTTCCAAATATAGCAAGATACATACCATTAAGATATTTTGAAAAAGAAGAATTATTATACCGCATGATGAAATATCAGATGTTAGGAAAATATTTTATAGTGTTGCCTTCATATTACATTATATCAAATAACTTCAGCATCAAGGGAGATAAAAATGACAGATATCCTCTTAGTAGAGTCAGAAATGTAATGATAAGAAATACATACTTTAGAGATATGGCTTGTCATATTGGAAATGGTCAAGCTTGTGTTGGTGAATTAGGAGCAGCTATTTCTGGAGCAAGTAAGAATGGTTTAGACATGTTACTGATGTCTTTCGAGGTATATCTTCGTTCAATAAATCTTCCAGATGCTGCAGGACAAAGATATTATGTTTTACCAATGGGAGACGAGGATGGAAACATTGAGGTATGGCCTTATGTTGAAGATGTCGCAAAGAGAAAAAATGTAAGTTTAAAAGACTTAGATCGAACTCTAGAAGGATATGAAAAATTATTGAGTACTCCTATAATGGCTAACATGGGAGAAAGTTTCGGGAAGTATTTTGATGGAAACTGTGAAAGTTGGTCTGAGCAAAGTCAAGAAAGTAATTTACGTGATTGCTTAGAGTTGATACATCAAAGAGAGCCCGAAGTATATGATAAAATAATGCAAAGAGTAAAGGAAGGAGCGGTGTTATAATGGCTGTAAAAACTATTGAATTAGAAGACCAAGGTCTTAGATATAGATTATATTTCCTAAAAAAAGCATATGACAAAATGAGACTATATGTCGAATTATGTCAAGATGAGATTGGTTGGTTAGGATATGTAGAAAAATTACAAGATGGTCAAGGATATATGGTAACGGATGTGTTCTTAGTAGACCAAGAAGTACATGCGACTACGACAGAATTATCTCCTACTGCTATTATAGATTTTTATAATAAACTTGATGAGAAAGGCAGAGAAGAATTTCTTACTAAGTGTAAATTATGGGGACATAGTCACGTTAATATGTCACCTACACCATCTGGACAAGATGATACTCAAGGATTAGAACTATCAAAAGATGTAGATGATTTCTATATTCGTCTTATCACAAATAAAAAAGGAGAATATAATATCACATTCTATGATAAGACAATTAAGGCAAAAGTAATGACCGATGAAGTCATACTATATAGTCCAGAAGGTGTTGAACTAAGAAAACAAATTCAAGACGAAATAAAAGAGAAAGTAAAAAAGAAAACTTATACTTCAACTACATATGGGTCAACAGGTAGTAGCTATTCTTCTTATAATAGCAGAGATGATTATTGGAAGAGTTATAATTCTTCAAATAGAGCTTTGCCTGCGACAACAACTCCTAAGAAGAAAAAAATCGAAGTATCAAAAATAAATATAGATGATGTGTTTGATAAAAAAGACTATCAACTAACATTTTTGAAAGAGTTAACTACATAAAATGTGCAAAAAGAGTTGACTCTTTCTACCTTTTGGTTTTATAATATATTTATAAAATAAAGAAAGAAAGGAAATGATAAAAATGGATTTAAGCAGAAGTATTGAAGTTTTTAATCCCGAAGTGTTGAATGATGAAGTCCATATTATCGGAGTTGGTGCAACAGGTTCATTTGTTTTACAAACTTTGGTAAGATTTGGTGTAAAGAAAATAAACATTTGGGATTTTGATAAATATGAAGCTCATAATGTAAATAATCAAGCTATTACTCAATCTTGTTGTGAGAAACAAAAAGTAGCGGCTCAGGTAGAGTTGTGTAAAGAGATAAACCCAGAAGCAGAAATTATCCCTCATGACCAACTGGTAACACCAGAAGATATTGGGAAAATGAGTGGGTATGTTTTCTTGTTAGTCGATTCAATGAAATGTAGAAAAGAATTATTTGAAGCAATTAAAAAGAACGACAAAATTAAATGGTACTGGGAATCAAGATTAGGTAGTGATCAAGGTAGGGTTTATTGTTTACCGATAAACAAAGATTTTGATTATTCTAAATATGAAACCATGCACTTTTATAGTGATGAAGATGCAGAAGTTTCTGCTTGTGGAACTAGTATTACTATTGTAAGTATTGTACTAGCAGTTGCATCACTTATGGTAAACCAATTTATTAAAATAGTTATGAATAACTTAGATAAAGATCCATATCTAAATAATTTCACTCTATTTGATAATATGTTTGGAGTTTATACAGAGAACTTTGAACAAAATGTTGTGGAAACAGTAAAAGAAGTTACAGATGAAATTATCTTCTAAAAAATATCAAAAAT
>ERZ1026868.741-NODE-741-length-18952-cov-4.416045_pt1 | contig 18952 bp, 21 predicted proteins | sample MGYA00380164_ERZ1026868 | MGnify/ENA primary metagenome ERZ1026868 (study PRJEB33269, sample SAMEA4719800) | human gut metagenome | biome: human-associated habitat; feature: organic feature; material: feces | place: Cameroon | collected 2013-10 ... | reverse complement strand
GCTTTTGTCTAAATGATACAACTCTTTTGAGTTTTCAGATACGCTCTAGTATAAAAGCTTCCGTTCAAGAACAGCCGTTCATATTGACGGCAGACTTGTTTTCCTTGATAACATAAAGCTTATACCCGATGAAGCTGACCTTTCGGGCATAGGCTATTTTGAGGGGCACACTCATTCGGGAATGATGTATGCCTATAATGAGGATATTTATGCAGGTCTGTGTCATACAAACGCTTACAAAGGCGTGGTATGCAGAATGCTGGCAGATTCCGCACAGGAAATTTCGGATCGCTTTTCGGGCAGATGTGGGGAGCGGGACAAAAACGAAGATAGCTGATATTATGGCACCCTTCCATATTTTCTTGTGGATACGTGCCGGTATTCTCAAAAAATTCCGCCTGTTCGGTTTCGACATTCGAACAGGCGGAGGTTTTGTAGTCGGAATTGTAGGAAAAACAGTCATTATTGCCCTTTATCCATGAGATAAGGTCGGACAAAATATAAATAATGTCTAAAATTGCATAAATATTGGCTTTTATGACATTTGACTATTGCAATTCTATTAAAAATGTGGTTAAATATTTTTGATCAGAGCTTTATGATCCTCTTTTTTCTTAGTGATAAAGAAAATAGCCCTATTTCAGAGCATCACTATCTGTTTTCTTTTATGCACATACACCCCACTTTTTTAAGAGATGAATTGTAACCTTTGAAAAATTTAGTGGGAATAGAATATGTGGCACATTGAAACGGATCTTTTCGCAATTGCAGTTTTTCTTATTTTGTTTATCAAGGAGTTTGCGCTGCACAAAGAGCGCAGGCAGATACAGGAACAGGGATTATTAAAAACAAATGTGCAAAGCGATGCTTTTTACGTCGTGCTTCTTTTAAGCATTGTCAGCGTTATTATTGACCTGGTATCTTCGACAGCAATGAATATGGCGTCCAACTGGTGGGTATTTCAGATAGCCATGACTGTCTATGTAGTAAGTATGCCTTTGCTGGCTGCTACATGGGTGGGCTATGCCTATGTCCTGATACATAAGGACGACCCTTTGGGTGAAACATTAAAGAAAATGACTGTCATAATGCTGCCATATGCTGCTTATTCGCTTCTGGCGCTTACACCCGTTCACGGGCCTTTTCTTCACGCTTTCCGAAAACGTCGAATACAAAAGAGGAGTCCTCTTTATGCCCGTGGGAGTCGGTTTTATTATGCTGTATTCCTTTATCGGACTTATACTGATACTTTTTAACCGTAAGAAGATCGTTCCGAGCTATAATGCCGGTCTGCTTACGGCTTTTTTTGCAGCCACGGATGTTCTTACATGGATACAGTTTGCAAATCACGGCTAGCTTATAATAAATGCAAGCTATGCGGTCATTTATATCTGGTGCGATATCACGGTAGAAGAGCAGTGCAGAACAGAACTGTATAAAGAGCTTACGGAAAAAAACGAGGAGCTTAAAATAACTGCCGAAAAAGCCGAGCAGTCTGCACAGGCGAAAACGGAATTTCTTTCGAGAATTAGCCACGACATAAGAACGCCTATGAATGCCATTATCGGACTGACGCATCTTGCCAAAAGCGAAGATGATCTTCAGACGGTCAGGGGATATCTTCATAAGATAGACTCTTCCAGCAAGTTCCTTTTGGGACTTATCCTTGATATGAGCAAGATCGAAAACGGTGAAATGACCCTGAATGAAGCTCCTTTTTCATATGGTGAATTCAAAGAGCCCATTCAGACGGTGATAATGCCGCTCATTGAAGAGAAAAACATAAACTTCGTGTTTGAAATGGGCGGTTAGCAGGACTGCCTTATGGCCGATAAGCTGCGGTTCTGTCAGATATTTTTCAATCTGCTTTCGAATGCTGCAAAATTCACTCCAAATGGCGGAACGATAGAATTTATATCCGAGCGGATCGAACCGAATGTACACGATAAAGACGGCAGGATTGGCATACGCTATTATGTCCGTGATAACGGTATGGCGGCAATAACAAAATTTGAACGCTCTGAGGAAAATTTCTATGACGTTATTCTTATGGACGTTCATATGCCCGTGATGGACGGCATTGAAGCAACAAAGCGGATAAGAGCTTTGGGGCGCAGCGATGCTTCCGCCGTTCCCATCATTGCCATGGCGGCGGAAGCGTTTGACAGGGAAAAGGCTCAGACGCTTGATGCAGGCATGAACGCTCATATTCAAAACCTATAGATGTGGAGATGCTTAAAAAGGCAATACGGTCACAGCTTGAAAAAGCAACAGCGTAAATTTTACTGCATATTGTTAAAGTCATATCTCCAGATGACATATTCATCTTTTCGTGTGTGGTCGCCGACTACACGGCAATTAAACACCTTTCCTCCACGGGCACATTCAAGGCAGACGTATCTTGGATATCCAAGCTCATCATTGTCAATGGAGTAGTAAAATGCTTTTCTGCTGTCGTTCACTATTTTTGTGGAATTTGGCTTGCCGAAATGTTCGGTGATATCGGAAACAGTCATTCCCTCGCTGAGAAATTCGGTGAAATCATCTTGTGTAAGCTCCCTTTCGGGGGTGAACATATATCCCATGGTCTCGCCGTCTATCAGCCTGTGGGTGTCGGGGGCGGGAATGATGTTGCAGTATATGCTCATATAGCTGTGTCCGAATGCGGAAGCTTCCTTTGCTTCATCATTTTCGATGCCGAACATCGTGACACCGTTGTTTTCGGAGCTGTAGTCATTCTGATTTATGTGTATATTGATATAGTACGTTTCTCCGTCAAACTCACAGGTGTAGGCATTGGAGGACATTTCCTGAAGCTCACACGCTGAAAGCCCTTGAGGATAATATGTGAAAAATTCTTCAACGGAATCGTCAAACAAATCGGAATTTCTGTAGCTTTCCGAAAACATTGATCTGAACTGGTCACGGTCATTTTCATCTGCCAGCTTTAGCATCTGCTGAACGGTGTCAATGCTGCTTGTTTGTTCAGGAAGCTCATAATGGTCGGGAGAGACAAGTTCATTAACTTTGCGGGCGATCTGAACAGCGTTTGTAACTATGGCTACAAGCATGAATGCCATTATAGCGATACCCGATATTTTCAGTATTATGGGCCAAGCCTTTTTCTCGTTTTCAGGCTTGCGATGACTTCTGAGACCATAGTAAAACAGGGCGAAGCCGCCGGCGAGAATAGCTAATAAAATCACATAATACAGTATTACCAGGAAGATGATCAAATAAGTAAATCCAACAAATCCCATTTTGCACCCATATCCTTTTATAGTCTGTTTTGATATATTGTAAATTATATCATATATTTCGTGCTATTTCAACATAATTCTGCAATCTTTTTATCTTTTGGCTTAGAGTGGGGCGTGGAAGCGCCTTTTCCTTGACATACCCGCTTAAAAGTGCTATGATAATAGCAATAAATCAATGGAGGCGCAGTATGCAGAAAGAGATATTTCCTATTATCGGCAATGAAAAAGAGCTTCCTTTTTATGTGGTCGGAATCGGCATAGAGTGCTGGCAGTATCCTGTGAACAGAACGGGCGGATATGAATATCCTCAGCTTTTTGTGGCAAGAGAGGGAGAGGGCGAGGTCACTGTTGGCGGCGATACCTCAAAGATAACCCCGGGCACTGCATTTTTTATCCCCGAAGGCTGTCCCCACGAATATCACTCCACCTCCGAATCGTGGATACTGGACTGGGTGTGCTTCAGCGGAACTCATGCCGTGAATATGCTGGAACAGTGGAGCCTTAACCGATACAGGTGCTGCGCAGGCTGCGATACGGAGCGTATGCACCGAATAATGTCAAAGATATATTACACAATCAAAAGTGACAAGCTTTACGGAAATCACTATGCCTCCGCCCAGCTGTACGACCTGCTCATCGAGTACAGAATGATAGCCGACAACAGACCATCATCATTCAGCTCGGGCAATACTGCGGCTCTGGCGTATGTGCTCCAGTACATCGAGGAAAAATATGCTTCCCAGATAAAGCTCGGCGACCTGGCGGAAAAGGCAGGGGTCACAGAGCAGCATCTGTGCAGGCTTTTCAAAAAGAATTTCGGGCTTAGCCCAATGGAGTACCTTACAAAGGTGCGTATCCAGCACGCAAAGGAGCAGCTTATTTATTCGCCGAAGACGATCGGCGAGATAGCCGTTGATACAGGCTTTCCCGACAGTTCGTATTTTGCGGTGGTGTTTAAGAAGCAGGAAAAGCTTACTCCTGGAGAATACAGAGGAACAAGATAGAGCTGTTGCACAGGTTGCAGCAGCTTTTTGCTTATAAACATGCTTATAAACAAACCCGTGCTATTTAGTACAAGGTAAAGGGTTTAGGTCAAGCCTTTTTCCCGAAAGGCTTGCGGGTGTCCAGAGGGCAGAGCCATCTGGTCGTCCTCCGCAGAGGACGAAATCCGTTTGCTGACGGTATAAATGATTGACCTGATAGCCGACAAATATAAAAATTCTAAAGCCGCCTGCACCGAAATTTCAAAAACGTTCAAACAAATATTATTTCTCAAATAAGTCAAAAACTTTTTATTGCAGGCGGCTTGAAACCAAGAGATGTTCCGTCAGGAACGTCGAATTTGGTTTCCGCCGTAAGGCGCAGGTACGGACAAATATTAAAGTCTATCTGCATAAAATTAAAGGTTCCCACAGTCCTCTTTTTCATCTATCATAAACCATACATCATTTTAATATAATGTCAGTAAAGAATACTGCAAAGGACTGATATTATGACGGAGAACGAAAAGCTGTTTTTAAACGAAAATGCAAGAATATATCACGTCGGACGGCCTGCGCCTGTCAGAAAAAAGCGCTCACGGAGTATCGTGTTCTGCGCTGCGGCTGCAGTGGTGCTGGCACTGTGGGAGGCTCCGAATGACGGGCGCTTTACCGATATGGTGAGAACTGCCGCTCAGGCAAGCGCAGGGGTGGAGCTTATGTGCTTTGACGGAATTTTCAGCGGCAATTTAAGTGGCGCAAGTCCTGCCGACAATGCCAATATTGCGAATGAAGCCGAAAAAAATGCCAATAATATATCTGAGACGATATTGCCCTCAGATGAGGACGATATACTTATGCTTTCCAAGGGCAGCAGGCGAATGCCCTCTTCCGCAGATGAGGAAAGTCTGGTGGAGGATTTTCTACCCGAGCCTGCGGACAGCGGAACTCCTCTGCCGTATGCGGCTTCCTCCGACGGCAGCAAAAGCGGCAGGATAACCCAGACCACATACACGGCAGGCAAGGGGGAGAATTACATTGACCTGCCTATGGGCGGTCAGATAAGAAATGTGACCAAGCTTTCGGCTGAGGAGATTGCGGAAAATGCGGCACTGCTCCCTGATTTTAAGATAAAGCTGAACGCTCCCGCAGATGAGCCGCAGGTGCTGATAATGCACACCCACACCACAGAAAGCTATGAGCCTTATCAGCGGGATTATTATGATGACGCCTTTACCTCACGCACCACGGATATGAGCAAGAATATGGCTGCGGTGGGGGACGTTATGACAGAGGTATTTGAGAAAAACGGTATCAGGACATATCACGACACCACTATCCACGACTATCCCTCATACAACGGTTCATACGACCGCAGCCGTGTGACGGTGGAGGGGATACTTGAAAAATATCCCTCTATCAAAGTAGTGCTGGACGTTCACCGTGACGCTATAGAGCGGGAGGACGGCGAGCGCATCGCTCCCTCAGTTACTGTCAACGGAAAAAGCAGCGCACAGGTAATGATAATCTGCGGCTGCGATGACGGCACTATGGGAATGCCCGACTGCATGAAAAATCTCCGCACGGCTGCCCTTTTCCAGCAGTATATGGAAAGCAGCTTCAGCGGACTTACCCGCCCCGTGCTGTACGATTACCGCAAGTACAATCAGGACATGACCACAGGTTCGCTGCTTATTGAGGTGGGCGGTCATGCGAACAGTCTGGATCAGGCGCTGTATGCGGGCGAGCTTACGGCACAGGGCATATCGGAAGCACTTATTTCAATAGGAGAATAACTAAAAATGACCGGTAAAATGAAATCTGAAAAGAACAGCAAGTCAGTCTATATCCTGAAAATAATGAGCATATATGCGCTGTCGGCGGTGATACTTGCCGTGGGCAGCGCTGTGGTCAGCGTCAACTGCCACAACAGAGTCAGCAGCTCCAAGATGGTATTGTTTGATGTGGAAAAGGAGGGGGACGAGCTTGTTATCACTGTTATGGACAGGGAATACAGGCTGTGATTTTTTTACGTCAATTTTACAGTTAAATTTTCATATCCGATTGACAGGGGTGGGCAAATAATGTATAATGATAATGAACATCTATGCTAACATGGATGTTATAGTTTGGTTCAAAAGGATGTGAGTATATGGAACCCCGAAGTAGCGGTGTGATACCACGAGGGCGTTTTGCCTGCGCCGTGGATATTCTGTATGCTCACGTTTGGTTTATATAAGGAATTGAACTTTTCAAAGCTCTCCTGTCGGTAATGCGTGAGCTCGGCGCAGCGGTATTATGCCTCCTGTATATTAAGTTTAGGAGGTCGAATAAAATGGAAAAATACGAAGCGGTGGTACTTGTAAAGCACAGAGCATTCGTGCAGCTCAAGACCGCCCTCCAGAAGATGATGCCTGCGGACATTGCTCAGCTCCTCAGCGAAATGATAGAGGAGCAGGACGGATTCGGCGAAAAGGAGCTTACCCTCATTTTCAGAGTTCTTCCCAAGGAGCTTGCAGCCGAAACTTTTACTTATATGAGCAGCGATCTGCAGATGCTGCTTATCAACGCATTCTCTGACCGTGAGCTTAAAGCAGTGCTTGACGAGCTTTTCCTTGACGATACAGTCGATATCATCGAGGAAATGCCTGCCAACGTTGTTTCACGTATCCTTAAAACTACCGACCCTGCCAAGCGCAAGCAGATAAACGAGCTGCTCAATTACCCCGAGGACAGCGCAGGCTCCATTATGACAACGGAGTTTGTGTACTTCCGCCGTGATGATACGGTAAAGGAGGCCTTTGAGCGCATAAGGAGCGTCGGCGTGGTAAAGGAAACGGTTTATACCTGTTATGTCACCGACTGCCGCCGCCTTGTGGGACGTGTTTCGCTGCTTGACTTAGTTGTTGCGGACGAAAACGCCATCATCGAGGATATCATGGACTGCACCGTGGTAAGCGTAGGCACTCACGATGACCAGGAAGTCGTTGCAAACCTTTTCTCAAAGCATGACCTGGCGGCTCTGCCCGTTGTTGACGCTGAGAACCGTATCGTCGGAATCATCACATTCGATGACGCAATGGACGTTATCCGTGAGGAGAGCAACGAGGATATGGCAATGATGAGCGCCGTTATGCCCAATGAGGACGGCTACTTCAAGACCAGCGTGTGGAAGCACGCAAGGAGCCGTATCGTGTGGCTGCTGGTGCTGATGCTTTCCGCCACCATCACAGGCGCTATAACAAATCACTTTGAACCGCTTATATCCACCGTCCCGCTGCTGGTCTCATTTATGTCCATGCTTACGGGTACGGGCGGTAACTGCGGCTCCCAGTCATCTACCATGGTAATTCAGGGTATGGCGATGGAGGAGATAAGACTGAAAGACTTTTTCAGGGTAGTGTTCAAGGAATTCCGCATTGCGCTCATATGCAGCGTTATTCTTGCGGCGGTAAACTTTGTGCGAATAATTTTCATGTATCAGAACGTGAAGATAGCTGCCATTGTTTCCATAACCCTTATCGGCACGGTAATTCTTTCAAAGCTGCTGGGCTGTATGCTCCCCATGCTTGCAAAGAAGATACACATAGACCCTGCGATAATGTCTGCGCCCCTGCTTTCAACTCTGGTTGACAGCTGCTCCACTCTGCTTTACTTTACCATTGCCATGAAAATACTTAATGTTGCGGTATGATACCGAGCTTTTTCGGTTATGATACAATATATCCCAAGCATTCGGAAAGATTTTATTTTAACAAAAAGAGGGTAGGATTTATGAGAAAAACCAAGATAGTGTGTACCGTCGGTCCCGCTACAGACAATGACGATATACTCAGAGAAATGATGCTTTCGGGAATGAACGTTGCACGATTCAACTTTTCCCACGGGGACTATGCAGTCCACGAAAAAAGATATAATCAGCTGTGCCGCATAAGGGACGAGCTGAAGCTTCCCATAGCCGCACTTCTTGATACCAAAGGCCCTGAGATAAGACTGGGCAAATTTGCAGACAGCACTCCCGTTACCCTGAACGACGGCGACAGCTTTGTGCTCACCACCGAGGAAAGAATATGCGACAAGGAGATAGCCTGCATTTCTTTCAAGGGTCTCCCCGGGGACGTGAGAAAGGGCACAGTCATTCTCATAAACGACGGAGCCGTTGAGCTGCGTGTTGAAAGCGTAAAGGGCGGCGAGATATACACCACCGTAGTTCACGGCGGCGAGATATCCGACAACAAGGGAATAAACGTTCCCGGCGTGGAGCTTTCCATGCCCTACCTTTCCGAGCGTGATATGAACGATCTGGAGTTCGGCGCAAAGATAGGCTTTGATTTCATTGCCGCTTCCTTTGTCCGCTGCGCTGCCGATGTGGCATATCTGAAAAAATTCACCAAGAGCCTTGGCTGGGCATCTCCCCGCATCATTGCAAAGATAGAAAATTCCGACGGCGTAAACAATATCGACGAGATACTTGAAGTGGCTGACGGCATAATGGTGGCAAGAGGCGATATGGGCGTTGAGATTCCCTTTGAGCTTATCCCCTCTATCCAGAAGAGTCTTATCAGAAAGGGCTACAACGCAGGCAAGCAGGTCATCACTGCCACACAGATGCTGGAATCCATGATAACCCATGTGCGCCCCACCCGTGCGGAGATAACCGACGTTGCAAACGCTATTTATGACGGCACCTCCGCAATAATGCTCTCGGGCGAGACTGCCGCAGGCAAGCACCCTGTTGAGGCTGTACGCACCATGGCGCTTATTGCTGAGACCACCGAAAATGACATCAACTACGCAAACCGCCTGAAGAGCCGTCCCGATGATAAGGACAAGAACATCACAAACGCTATTTCCCACGCTGCCTGCACCACGGCTCATGACCTTGGCGCAAAGGCGATAGTTACCGTTACAAAGACAGGCGGAACTGCAAAGATGCTCTCAAAATTCCGCCCCTCATGCCCTATAATCGGCTGCACTCCCAATCCTACGGTTTGCCGCCAGATGAACCTTTCATGGGGCGTTACCCCTCTTATGATGGACGAAAAGTCCAGCACGGACGAGCTTCTTGACGGCGCTATAGACGCAGCTGTTGAGCACGGTCTCTTAAAGGAGGGCGATGTTACCGTTATTACGGCAGGTATCCCTCTGGGTGTATCGGGCAACACAAATATGCTCAAGGTAACTACCGTGGGCAACAAGTCGGAAACTCATATAAAATAAAAGGAAGGCAATATAAATGGATTTTAAGAAGAATTTCAAGAAGATAACAGCTCTTGCGGCTGTAATGGCAATGGCTCTTTCAATGGCAGCCTGCGGTGCAGATAATTCCGCAGATAATACCGACACAGCTGCCGAAAGCACATCTGCGGCTGAAAACGCTGCCGAGACTGCTGAGATACTGAACTTTATCCCTCCCGAGAAGGGCGAGAAGATCGCTGTAATGACCGTAAAGGACTACGGCGAAATAAAGATAAAGCTTTTCCCCGAGGCTGCGTCCAAGGGCGTTGAGAACTTTATCGGACTTGCGGATATGAATTACTATGACGAGCTTATATTCCACAGAGTTATCCCTCATTTCATGGATCAGGGCGGCGACCCTCAGGGAACAGGTATGGGCGGTCAGTCCATGTGGGGCGGAAGCTTTGACGGCGGTATCCCCGAAGGACTTTACCATTTCAGCGGAGCTATCGCATATGCAAACTCAGGCTCCACCTCCACCAACGGAAGCCAGTTCTATATCGTTAACACCGATGAGGGCGAGTGCGTCAGCGACGTTTCCTCATATCCTCAGAACGTTCAGGATATGTACAAGGAAAAGGGCGGCGTTCCTTACCTTGACGGCGGATATACCGTTTTCGGACAGGTATTTGACGGAATGGACGTTGTAAGAAAGATAGGTCAGGTCGAGACTGATGACAATGACAAGCCTCTGACACAGGTACAGATCGAGACCGTAAGAATAGTTGAATACACAGGAGAATAAGCCGATATAGCTTAAAGGGGGTATAGCTATGACAAGATGCCCGAACTGCAACAAGCTCAGTAAAGACGATGATTTCTGCTCCCACTGCGGGGCGGCGGTATATGCTGATGACGGGGACTTTTCAGGCCCCGACTGTTCTGCTTATGAACAGGGTCACACCCACGAAAAGCAGAGCTACAGCGCTCCCTACACCCAGAACCCTGCGGGCGGCATGAAGCAGCCTCAGGCTGTAAAGCCCAAGAACAGCGGCTGTGTTACTGCCATTATAATATTTATTATACTTATGTTTGTGCTGCCTACTCTGTTTGAGCTTATTTCTTCGGCACTGTACTGGTGAGTACATAATAAAGCCCCCATTCATTATATTGAACGGGGGCTTTTGATATCTACAGCGATTATTTCAAACGGCTCTTCCGAAAAGCTGCTGTTTCTGGCGGCACGGCGGGCTGTGGAGGCAGAGGAATATTTCTTTGCGCCCTCCTCCGAGTGGATAAGCAGCTTGCTGCTCCTGAGATACATTTTCTTTTCTGTAAAGTAGATAATATAATGTGTCATAAAAATATCCCGCCTCCTTGTATTACTGATTATAATTATACCAGACGGAAGCGGGATATGTGAATTTTATAACAAATTGTAGTATATGATGTGAATTTATCAATACTTGTCGTTAAGCGTGGATACCATGTCATGGGTCATGACATTAAGCTCGGTTGTGGCATCGGCAACTGCCTGCATAGCCTCTCTGATAGTGCTGGAGCCTGCTGCGGATTCCTTTACGTTTGCGTTAAGGGTTCCGACTGCGGTCTGGAGCTTTTCAAGGGTGGATACCAGCAGGGGAAGATTTTCTGCGTCGATGCTGTCGGTGGAAGAGCAGAAGCCTACTACCTTGGAAAGGATATCCTCAACGATACCCGACATGGAAGCGGTCTGCTGATTGGACTTGTCGATGCTGTAAAGGCTTGCGTAGATGTTCTCGATATCCGCAAGAAGCTCTGTTGCAAAGCTGCTTACCTTTTCTGCGATCTCGGAAGCCTTGTTGTTGTCGGCGTGAGCTGCGGGAGTGCTGCCCGAAGAATGCTTTGCGCACATGATGCAGTTTTCGGGGATATTTCTGCCGTGGTAGATAGCCACTGCCATATCATAGCAGCTGTCATATCCGCAGGCGCCGCAGTCAAGCTTGCGGTCGGAGGCAGTCACCTTGCCGAGCTTTGCGTAAACCTCTTCCAGATCCTTGACTGTAAGCTCTGGAGCAAGCTTTCCGCCGGAATCGTAGTTCCTCATAAGGCTTCTGGGGTTAACTCTGTCATCGAACACCTTGAACTGCTTATCAACGCCGTTCATGGTGGTCTTTCTGCGGTTTCTTGCGTCTATCTCAACATCACGCATGATGTTCTTTACATCAATAACAGTCTGGTCGCTGTCGCCGTCGTTTACGCCGCATCCGCATCCGCAGCCGCCGCTGCATGAGAGCACCTCAAACACCTGAGGATAGCGGTGGGGAGGAAGCTTTGCATATGTATCAAGCTCCTTATAAACCACGCCTGCGCCGTCAGAGCTGATAGCTGTGATGTTGGGCATATTTATGGAAAGGTTGTACTTGAGACCGCCGGGAGCGGGGAAAATACCGCCCATGCAGCCCTGTACCTGATCGTCAAAATCATAGTGGAGGTCGCTGCCCACAGCCTTGTTGAAGTCTATCTTCTTGCGCCTGAAATATTCCTTGAGGCGCTTGAAGGTGATGTTGTACTCGGCATGGCCTGTAGCCTCGAACTCCAGCTTCATAGCGGGGCAGGGGGAAAGAACTGCCACTGCGTAATTCTTCTTTATGTAGTCCCTGATATATACAGCCTCGCAGGAAATGGGGCTGTGAACGGGGGAAAGGTCTCTTGTTTCATCGGGGTGGTAAAGCTCCATATACTTTACGATTGCGGGGCAGTGCTGGGATACCACGTTCTTTGCGTTGCCCTGCTCGATAGCACGGATATATGCCCATGTGCAGATATCTGCGCCGTATGCGCCGTCATAGATGCTGTCAGCGCCGTTCTGCTTGAACCACTTGAGAACAGCCTGCCATGTGCCCGGGAATGCGGTCTTGATAGCAGGGTGGGCGATTATCATTATCTTTCTGTCCTTCAAGTCCTTAAAGAACCTTTCTGTATCGTCGTTATAATCTCTTGCTCTGGTCTTGCACGCCTTGATGCACTCGCCGCAGGCAATGCACTTGTCGTTGTTTATTTCCACGACGGTCCTGCCGTCCTCGGTAATTTTTACGATGTTTGCCTCGGGCGACGGACAGACTCTTACACAAGCGCTGCAGCCCACGCATCTGTCGTTAATTACTTCGATGAGATTGTTCATTTAAGTACGCTCCTCATGATTCGGCACGGCTTTGCGAACAAAAAAGCCGCCGAAAAATATCTTAGTTAAAATTATAGCAAATTTACATATTAAATGCAATATCTTTTTTAAAAAATGTTGTACTTGCTTCAAAAAATCTACATCTTGTAAACAATTTGAAATAATTATCGTTGAATTTGACCAAATAATTTTGCACATAACGGATAAAATAACGGTTAACGTTTCTTAATACCCTCAGGCGCAGATCTCCGATACAAAAAACAGCCTGCAAAACTATAGAAAATGTGCATTGAAAAAGACATATGAAGGGTGTATAATAATATTATCTGTCCTGATATGCAGGATGTGTATTATCATATTGTGAGGTGTCCGTTTTGTATTATTGCTGCGGAATTTCCGATAAAGGCGCCGTCTGCGATAACAATGAGGACGCTGTTCTTATCAACAAAAGAGTTTTTACCGATGACCACGAGGAATGCGAGTTGGAAGCTCCCTTTATCGCTGCCGTTGCCGATGGTGTCGGCGGGGAAAATGCGGGGGAGGTGGCTTCCCGCATGGCGCTGGAGCAGCTTTCGGCGCTCAGATACGGCAAAAAGACCGACCTTTCCGCAAAGCTCATGAATATCCACACCAAGCTGCGCAGATATGCGGCTGTCCACAGCGGTCATGCCAATATGCAGACCACTCTGTGCGCCCTTGCCGTCGATGAGGACGAAAGGGCTTTTGCGGTGAATGTGGGCGATTCCAGAATGTACCGCTGCCGTGGGGGCTGCATACGTCAGCTTTCCACTGACCAGTCGCTGGTGCAGATGCTTTACGAGCAGGGCAGGATAACTGCCGACGAGAAAAAGACCCATGCGCAGAAAAATGTTATATTCCCCGTGCTGGGCAATGCTTCCGAGGAGCCTCAGCCCTGCATCACCGAGATAATCGGGGGAGTGCAGAGGGGCGATATAATCATCATCTGCTCCGATGGGCTTTCCGACTATATCACTCAGGGCGAGTTTGAGGAGATACTGGCGCTGCCCATGAGGCTGTCCAGGCGCATTGCAAAGCTTGCGGAGGCTGCCATAAAAAACGGAAGCCCCGACAACGTTTCCGTGGTCGGAGTTTCCATGGCGTGACTTATCTTAAAAAGAAATAGTAGATAAGCCCGTACAGCACCGAGGCTGCTGTGCCGTAAAGGATAACAGGGCCAGCGATAATGAATATCTTTGCGCCCAGACCAAGGATATAGCCCTCAGACTTAAATTCCACCGCAGGAGAGGCAACGGCGTTGGCAAAGCCTGTTACCGGCACCAGAGTTCCCGCTCCGCCGTGCTTTGCTATCTTTTCGTAAACGCCCAGACCTGTGAGCAGGGCGGAGAGAAAAACCAGCGTTACGGTACACCATGCGGCAGAGGTGCGGTCATCAAAGCCAAGGTATGAGTAAAAGTCGGTAAGAGCCTGACCTATAACGCATATCAGTCCGCCTATGACAAAGGCACAGGGGATATCAATGCAGCTTTTGGAGTTGGGCGAGGCTTTTTTTACCATTTCGCCGTATTCTTTTTGTGAGACAGGCATAATATCATTCCTTTCTTTTTGGATTTATTATTTCATATATGAGCGGATTTATTCAGACAGATTTTCACATTGACAGCAGCACCGCAAATGTGGTATGATTTATAGATGAGGTGATAATATGCTCAGAAATATACTTTCGCCCGAGACTTGCGCAAAATGCCGTATCTGCTGCATTTTCGACAAGTACGATGTGTGGGAGACGCCTGTGGTTTCCGCAGAGCTTTATGAAAAGATACACGCCGCACGCCCTGAGCTGAAATTTGTTTCAAAGGGCGATTCGGGCGCTTATATATTTAACATGGAGGAGACTTGGGACAGTGAGCGGGAGCTTTTTATCTGCCCTGCCCTTGACCCTGATAAGGGCTGCACTCTGGGCGACAACAAGCCCTTTGACTGCAAGATATGGCCCTACCGCATAATGGAGCTGAGCGGCGTTCGTGTGATATCCGTGGCTTCCATATGCCCCGATATGTACGCAAAGCCCCTCAACAAGCTGGTCGAGGAGCTTGAAAACGGCCTTGCCGACAAGATATTTACCGAGGCAGACAAAGATCCTGCCATGATAAAGCCCTACGAACAGGGATATCCCATTCTTAAAGTGGAGCTTCAGGGCAGAAAGGAAATGTAAATGAAAGAGATAAGACCTTCTTTTGAAATAATGGACGACATCGACGGTGCAAAGATTTTGCAGAAGCTGGAGCGCTGCGGACGTGTCTGCTACAAGAGCGAGGACAAGATAACCGAAGGCTCTGCGGAGAAATTCATCGGAATGATACTCAAGTCGGGTCATGAGTCCGTTCTGGAGCATGAAAAGCTGACTGTAAAGTTCATCTGCGACAGGGGAGTTACCCACGAGATAGTCCGCCACAGGATAGCAAGCTACAGCCAGGAAAGCACACGCTACTGCAATTATTCCAAGGACAAGTTCGGCAACGAGCTTACCTTTATCCGCCCCTGCTTCTGGGCTGATGACAGCGAGGAATATGCGGTATGGAAGCAGGCTATGGAGGATATCGAAAAGACCTACGTGAAGCTCATATCCCTTGGCGCAAAGCCCGAGGAAGCAAGGAGCATTCTCCCAAACTCCCTTAAAACAGAGATAGTATGCACTATGAATCTCCGTGAGTGGCGCCACTTTTTCAGGCTGAGAACTGCCGAAAGGGCTCACCCTCAGATAAGGGAGATATCCGTTGCTCTGCTTGATGAGCTGAAAAAGCGCATACCTGTCATTTTCGACGATATAAATACTTCCGACGGAACTTATTGAAAAGAGGTAATCATATGAGCTTCAATATTGCTATAGACGGTCCTGCAGGTGCGGGAAAATCCACCATTGCACGCAGGGCTGCGGCTGAGATGGGCTTTATTTATGTTGATACGGGAGCGCTTTACCGCTCTGTTGCCTATTACTGCATCACAAAGGGCGCAGATGTGAAGGACAGGGAGAAGATAGCTGCCCTGCTCCCCGAGATCTCCCCCGAGCTGAGATTTATTGACGGCGTTCAGCACGTTTTTGTAAACGGCGAAGATGTTTCGGGCAATATCCGCACTCCTGAGGTGTCGCTGGGTGCGTCCTCCGTTTCCGCATATCCCGAGGTAAGGGCATTCCTCTTTGACCTGCAAAGAAAGATAGCTGCGGAAAACAACGTTATTATGGACGGCAGAGACATAGGAACGGTGGTGCTTCCCAATGCACAGCTGAAAATCTTCCTCACCGCTTCCCCCGAGGCAAGGGCTGACAGGCGCTTTGCGGAGCTGAAAGACAAGGAAAATGCACCCTCCTATGAGCAGGTGCTGGCTGATATCATCAAGCGTGACCATGACGATTCCACCCGTGCCGTTGCGCCTTTGAAGCAGGCTGAGGACGCTGTTCTGCTGGATACCACTTCCCTTGATCTGGAGCAGTCTGTAAAGGCTGTCATGGACCTTGTGAAAAAGGCTGTGGGCTGAGGAGGACTGACATGAACGCTTTTGTAAGATACACCGTAATGGGCATTTACAAGCTGTTTTACAATTTCAAGATAGAGGGCTGGGAGAATGTTCCCGAAAAAGAGGGCGTCATCATCGCTTCCAACCACAGGAGCTACGCTGACCCCGTTATCCTCACCATGCCGATGAAAAGACCCGTTACCTACATGGCAAAGGAAGAGCTTTTCCGCAACAAGATATTCGGCGCATTTATCCGCTTCCTGGGCGCATTCCCCGTAAAAAGGGGTGCGGGCGATATGCAGGTCATCGATGACTGCGTTGATATCCTCGAAAGCGGCAGGAACGTGGTCATATTCCCCGAGGGCACACGCTCCAAGGAAAACAAAGTCGGCAGAGGAAAGACAGGCGTTGCGCTCATCGCCGCAAAGTCGGGTGCGGACGTGCTTCCCATGGGCATTGTTTTTGAAGGCCCCAAGCTCCATTTCAGGAGCAAGGTAACGCTTAAAATAGGCAAGCTCATAAAATCGGAGGAGCTGGACATCGGCGACGGCTCACCCAAGCAGCTGAAGCTCATCAAGAAAAGGATAATGGACTCCATCACCGAGCTGGTGGAAGGCCCCAAGCCCGAGATAGCTTCCGAAAATGCGGGTGCCATTGCGGAAAATGCCGAAAATACTGCCGATAAAGCTGAATAACTCCTGCTTTTTATGGCAATAATATACATAAAGGCAGCTTAAAAATTATGAAAAAATTCACAATTACCGTTGCAAAGACCGCAGGTTTCTGTTTTGGTGTTGACAGAGCGGTAAAACTCGTGTATAATGAAATATACAGCGGCTGTAAGGCTGCCACGCTGGGGGAGATAATCCACAACCCCACAGTGGTGAACGACCTGAAAGTGCGTGGGGTAAGGGTGATATCCTCTCCCGACGAGGCTCTGGAGGGCGAAAGAGTGGTCATTCGCTCCCACGGAGCGGGGGCTGACGTTTACCGCAGGCTGGAAGAGCTGGGGATAGGCTATTCGGACGGCACCTGTCCGTTTGTAAGGCGTATCCAGAAGATCGCCGAGGACTGCTCGCAAAAGGGCATGACCGTGGTGATAATGGGCGACAGCACTCACCCCGAGGTCATAGGGATAGCGGGGCACTGCACGGGAAATGCGGTGATACTGCCCGATGATAAGGCTCTTTCGGAATTTTTGAAAAAAATTTTTGAAAATCCTCAAAAAAAGGTTGCAATTATGCCGCAGACAACGTATAATATAAGTATGTGGCAGAAGTGCAGGGAGGAAGCTTCCTTATATGAGGGGGCTGTGCTCTTTGATACTATTTGCAGTGCTACCGAGAAACGTCAGAAGGAAGCTGAGCTTCTGGCGGCCGAAAGCGATATCATGATCGTCATCGGCGGGCGGCACAGCTCCAATACCGTTAAGCTCTTTCGGATATGCAGCGGGCTTTGCGGCGTATGCTTTCATGTTGAAGGCCCTGAGGAGATCCCATTGCTGAAAATGCCGGAAGGCTTTTCTTATAAAAGTGATATCAGAATAGGTATCACTGCCGGAGCGTCCACCCCGGCACATATAATCAAGGAGGTTAAAAACCAGATGAGTGAAAAAATGACAAACATGGACGAGGACTTTAACTTTGAAGAGGCTCTTGACGCTTCCTTCAAAAAAATATATACCGGTAACAGGGTGAAAGGATACATAACTGCTGTAACAAACACAGAAGCTGTAGTTGATGTCGGCACAAAGCACACAGGCTATGTAGCATTGTCTGAACTTACAGACGATCCTTCTCTCAAGCCCTGCGACGTGGTTAAGGTCGGCGACGAGGTTGAGTTCATCGTTACAAAGATCAACGACAGCGAGGGCATTGTTCAGCTCTCCAAGAAGAAGGTTGACGCTCTTAAGGGCTTTGACGAGATCGCAAAGGCTAAGGAAGAGGGCACTGTTCTTGAAGGCGTTGTAACAAACGTTGTAAAGGGCGGCGTTATCGTTCTTTCCAACGGCGTAAGAGTATTTATCCCTGCATCTCAGGCTACTATGCGCCGTGACGAGAAGCTCGAGGAGCTCCTCAAGAAGACCGTTAAGTTCAAGGTAATCGAAGTAAACGAGCAGAGAGGCAAGGCTGTAGGTTCTATCAAGGCTGTTCTCACCGCTGAGAAGGACGCAGCAAGAGCTAAGTTCTGGGAGAACGTTCAGGTGGGCGACGTATTCAAGGGCGAAGTTAAGTCTCTTACTTCCTACGGTGCATTCGTTGACCTCGGCGGCATCGACGGAATGGTTCACATCTCCGAGCTGAGCTGGAACAGGATCAAGCACCCCTCTGAGGTAGTTTCCGTTGGCGACGTTCTCGAGGTTTATGTAAAGGATCTCGATAAGGAAGCAGGAAGAATCTCCCTGGGCTACAAGAAGGACGAGGACAATCCTTGGGTCAAGTTCGAGAATGAGTACAAGGAAGGCGACGATGTCAAGTGCAAGATCGTTTCCATCACTCCTTTCGGTGCATTCGCACAGATCATTCCCGGCATTGATGGTCTTATCCACATTTCCCAGATCTCCGACAAGAGAGTAACAAACGTTAAGGACGTTCTCTCCGTTGGCGACGAGGTAACTGCAAAGATCACCGAGATCGACTCCGAGAAGAAGAGAATCAGCCTTTCCATCAAGGCAGTTCTTGAGGAAAACGGCGCTTCCGACGAGGAATAATTGCATATTGATTTCACAGACGGTATGAGAATTCTCTCATACCGTCTTTATTTTATTATAAAAAAGTTCTTATATTTCGTGGCATATCGGCAAATGTGACTGCTACGAATACGTTTAAGTGTGCAATGTGTACAAACAGTGATAAAAATAATTTATATAAACGCCA
>ERZ1026868.738-NODE-738-length-18988-cov-9.839539_pt1 | contig 18988 bp, 13 predicted proteins | sample MGYA00380164_ERZ1026868 | MGnify/ENA primary metagenome ERZ1026868 (study PRJEB33269, sample SAMEA4719800) | human gut metagenome | biome: human-associated habitat; feature: organic feature; material: feces | place: Cameroon | collected 2013-10 ... | reverse complement strand
TACCAAGACTATTACTACGCATAATCTTAATTATTGCATTTTTAACTAAATCTAAATATAATATGAAACTACGATCTTTTTCAGTAAAGATTTTTACCATAGCAATGGCTATGGGAAGCCTTTGGAGTTGCCAAACTAAAGAAGCAGCAAAGGATATTATTAAAGACAACGTCAACAATGCTGTAGCACAGTTAACCCTACAGACCGACATTATTGAAAAAAGTGGTAAGTTCCTGAACCCACGTACCTATGAAAATGGCAAAATGAACTATGTGCCCATTGATGACTGGTGCTCAGGATTCTTCCCTGGAACATTGTGGTATACTTATAAGCTTACTGGCGATAAGAAATGGGAAACACTTGCTGCTAAATATACTGAGCAGCTCGACTCTGTAAAACATCTAAAATGGCACCACGATGTAGGCTTCATGATTGGCAGTAGCTATCTTAATGGTCTGCTCTTGGATGGTAAGGAGGAGTATAAGCCTGTTATCATCGAGGCTGCTAAGTCGCTTTCTACTCGTTTCCGCAAGGGTGCTGGCATCATCCAGTCATGGAATGTTGACAAAGGCACATGGCAGGCAGAGCGCGGATGGACTTGTCCTGTTATCATCGACAACATGATGAACCTTGAACTTCTTTTCGAGGCTACTCGTTTGTCGGGCGACTCTACCTATTATAATATAGCAGTTAGCCATGCCAACACAACCCTCAAGAATCACTTCCGCGAGGACAACAGCTGCTACCATGTTATTGACTACAACCCAGAAACAGGCGAAGTGCTTCACAAGCATACTGCTCAGGGCTATGCTCACGAAACAGCATGGGCACGCGGACAGGTTTGGGCTCTCTATGGCTACACAATGTGCTATCGTTATACTAAGGATGAGCGCTACTTAGAGCAAGCACAGAAGGTTTACGACTTTATCTTCAACCATCCAAACTTGCCAAAGGATCTTGTTCCTTACTGGGACTACAACGCTCCTAAGATTCCTAACGAACCACGTGATGCTTCAGCAGCAGCATGTACAGCTTCTGCACTCTATGAATTGGCAACATATGTTCCTAACAAGGGTTACAAGGAGACTGCAGACAAGATTATCGAAAGCCTAAGTTCTCCTGCTTATCGTGCAAAGGTTGGTACAAACGGAAACTTCATTCTCATGCATAGTGTAGGTAGCATTCCTCACGGACATGAAATTGACACTCCACTCAACTATGCAGACTATTACTTCATGGAAGCTCTCCTACGCAAGCAGCGTACAGAAAAAGGAGAACCTGTAAGATAAGAACAACTCATTCGATATTAACCAGTTCAAAAGTTAAGGAGCTCATTTTTAGCTCCTTAACTTCTGTGCATATATTCACTTCTACTCTTTTTTAGAGTAATTTTATAATCTAGTATCTATTCTCTATGGCAAACAACAATTGGCTATTCTTTAAGAAAACTTGTTGTCTGATAGCACTTTTTCTATCGGCAAACCTTGCTTACGGCCAGATTAATGTCAAGGGTACCATTGTGGATGAAACCAACCTTCCTATGATGGGAGCCAGTGTATTGCTGAAAGGTTCCAACGGCGTAGGCACCGTGTCCGACTTTGATGGTAACTTCTCATTAGACGTTAAGGACGAAAATTCTGTTTTGGTATTCTCGTATCTTGGCTTCGCTACTCAGGAAGTGAAAGTTGGCAAACAAAAGACTCTTCAAATTGTATTGAAGGAAGACGGCGCACTGCTTCAAGAAGTAGTGTCGATAGGTTATGCTACCGTTAAGAAGAGCGACCTCACTGGTTCGGTAGACAAAGTAGACATGGGCGAACTCAACAAAGCGTCTGTGGCTTCTTTCGACCAAGCTCTTGGTGGACGCATCGCTGGTGTACAGGTAGTTAGCGGTGATGGTCAACCTGGTGCTGAAGCCAACATAGTAATCAGAGGTAGCAACACTATTAGTGATGTTGCCGACGGTTCACCTCTTTATGTTATCGATGGCTTTGCTACAGAGGATGCAAATGCTGCAGCCATAAACCCTAACGACATCGAGTCGATAGACGTGTTGAAGGATGCTTCGGCAACAGCTATCTATGGTGCACGTGGTGCCAATGGTGTTATCATTATCACCACCAAGCGTGGTTCGGAGAGCGCTCCTCGCATAACATATAATGGTTATGTTGCTTATCAGACAAAACCAAAATTCCTTAATCTTCTTCAGGGACGCGACTTTGTTGAATTGCAACAAGAAATGCTCACCCCTGACGAAATGAACAAGACTTATTTTAGCTTCGACGAAAATCTGGGACGATACCAGACTATCGACGACTACAACAACCGAGCTTCTACCAATTGGCAGGATCTCGTATTCCGTGATGCTCCTATGACAAGCCACCACTTGGCTCTCAACGGAGGTACCAAGAACACACGCTACAGCAGTAGCGTTTCATACTACAATCAACAGGGAACTATCGTAGAATCTTCTTACGAGAGTTTAAAGGCTCGTATGACCCTCGACCAACAACTCTCTAAGAGTGTGAAATGGGGAGGTGCTGCTAACTTTGCTAACAATATGTCTATTGGTTCTGCTCCTTCGCAGGGTGATGGACAGAGCACTCAGTATTTTCTTTATCAAGTATTGGCATATCGTCCTGTGAAATATCGTAGCAGCGACGACCTTGCAGACATTACCGACACCAATGGCGGTACATATCCTTACAACCCTGTAAAGACTATCGAAAACAGCTATACCAAGCAGCGTAACCGTCAGTTCAATATCAACACATATCTTAATTGGACTATCATCAAAGACCTGCTCTTCAAGGTTACATTCTCATATACATGGCGCGAAGTTCGCGACGAGAAGTTCTACAACAAAAACACCTACTTTGGTGATCCTTCATACTCTTCGTCACGTTCTAACGGTATGTTCAACTATAAGGAGTGGAACAGTTGGTCTAACGAATATACTCTCAGCTACAAAAAGCGCATCAAAGACCATAATCTAAATGGTATGCTCGGTACCTCACTTTCAAGCCAAGAGATTACAAACCTTGGTGCCAAGTCAGTTATGCTTCCATGGGATGAGATGGGCTTCTGGGGTATCAACGAGGGTACACCACAGTCGCTTACTGCTGATAAGGTAAAGAACAATATGTTGTCGTTCTTTGCCCGATTCAACTACGACTGGAAATCTCGTTATCTCATCACAGCAACTATGCGTGCCGATGGTACATCACGTTTCGTACATCACAAATGGGGCTACTTCCCTTCTGTTGCTGCAGCATGGCGTGTTAGCGACGAACCTTTCATGGCAACTTTCGGTTCATGGCTCAGCAACTTGAAGCTACGTTTGGGTTGGGGTGCTACAGGTAACAATGCTACACAAAACGCATTCCCAAGCAACCTCCTTTATACAGGCAACCAGAACTATCCTTTCGGAAATAGCTTGCAGCCTGCTATCTACCTTATGCAGATTGCTAACCGCAACTTGAAATGGGAGACAACATATCAGAGCAACCTCGGTATCGACTTTGGTATTTTGAACAACCGCATCAATGGTAGCATCGACTTGTATAATAAGGATACACGCGACTTGCTTTTGTATGCCGACGTGCCACCTTCAATAGGTTTCTCTCAGGTTCAGCAGAATGTTGGTAGTATCAACAACAAGGGTCTTGAGATTACTCTCAATGCCACTATCCTACCAGGCAAGAAGAACCGTTTGAAGTGGACAAGCAGCTTTAACATTGCATTCAACAAGAACGAGATCACAGCTCTTAGCGACGGACAGTTGAGTCGTAAGGCTGGCATTCGCTATCCTAACATTCCTGACCTTTACATCTGTAAGGTGGGTTCTCCTCTTAGTGAGATGTATGGATATGTATATGATGGTGTATATCAGTATGAAGACTTCAACGAGGTTGCTCCTGGTGTATTCCAGCTCAAGACAGAGATTCCTAACAACACCAATGAGCGTGCTAACATCAAGCCTGGTGATCCTAAGCTGAAAGATATCAACGGCGATGGTAAGGTTACAGCAGAAGACCAGACAGTTATCGGTCATGGTTTGCCTATCCATACTGGTGGTTTCACCAACAATTTCGAATGGAAGGGCTTTGACCTCAGCATCTTCTTCCAATGGTCGTATGGCAACGATGTCATCAACTACAACCGTGCAAGACTTGAGAGCCTCGACGGTAGACATCTCAACCAACTTGCAACAGTAAAGAACCACTGGACTCCTCGCACTACGCTTGCAGACAACACAGTAGTAGAAGGCAACTATACCAACTACCTTTGGGCTGTAAACCGCGGTTTGAGCAATATCCACACAAGCAGAGAGGTTGAAGATGCTTCATTCCTCAGACTGAAGAACGTGCAGCTCGGCTACCGCTTCCCTAATAAGGTATTGAAGCGTCTACACCTGTCAAGTCTTCGCATGTATATTAGTGCACAAAACCTATACACATGGACAAGCTATACAGGCTACGACCCTGAAGTGTCTACACGTAACTCAGCAATGACTCGTGGTTTCGACTATTCAGCTTATCCTAAAGCCAAGACTTTCACCTTCGGTGTAGAATTGGCTCTGTAATAATTCACAATTCTTTTATATAAGAAAAGCTCAACATAATATATATAATAAGGTATGAAAGGAATAAAATATATTCTCTTAGCAGTTCTATCTCTACCGTTTGCAGCTTGCAACTTCCTTGAGACTGACCCTTACGACTATCTGGAGCAAGATGATATCTACCGCACAGAGAGCAGCTGTATGGCTGGTCTCGCTGGTGTCTACGATGCTCTTGGCTCGGTGGGATGCTACGGACAAAACCTATGGGCTGACCTCGATGCTGGTACCGACATATTGGTTTACAACCGCAGCTATGGTAAGAACTACATCCAGATAAGCAACTATAATTACAACAATACCGATAATGCGCTGAAGGTGTCTTGGACAGCTCTCTATGATGGTATCAACCGTGCCAACGACTATATATCTCTGATATCTCAGCGTAAGGATTCAGAATGTGGCGGTGCTGAGCGCAAAGCTCAGTTCATTGGCGAAGCTAAGGCTTTGAGAGCTGTATTCTACATGAATCTTGTTGCTTTCTGGGGCGAGGTGCCTCTACGCATCACTCCTACCTACGACCTTAAGACTCAAAACCTTAAGAAGGCTTCACAGCAGGAGATTTATGCTCAGATTATTAGCGACTTGGAATATGCTGGCGAAAACTGTCTGCCTGCCAACAAGTTTGAAACTCCAGGACGTATCTCTCAGACTGCTGCATGGGCGCTTCTCGCAAGAGCTTATATGTGGGAAGCTGGATACCCTGTATATGCCGACACTTGGGGCAAGGCTCTTGAGTATGCTAAGAAGGTAAAGCAGAGTGGTCTCCATCGTCTTATCCCTAAGGGACAGGGTGGCTATCGTCAGTATTTCATCAATCTTTGCACCAATGCTTACGACTTGACATACCGCGAAAGCCTTATGGAAGTAGAGTTCTATGGCAACGGACAAACTCAGACCAATGAAGCTGGTAGATTAGGTCTTTACCTCGGTGTCACCCAGCAGGCTGTGTCTAACGACTATGCTTATGCTTACGGTCTATACGACGGTACAAAGTATCTATTCCGCCTTTATGAGAATGGCGACGAGCGCCAGTGGTGGAATATTGCCGACTATAAATATGTTACAACAAATGGTGTTGTAAAGGAGGTTGAACGCACTACAGCAGAAAAGGCCTTAGAGGATGGCAATGCAGCTAAATGGCGTGCTAAGTATATCCCTGAGCGCCCATTGTCACGCAACAACTCTTCTATCAACTTCCCTGTTATGCGCTATTCTGACGTATTGCTGATGATAGCAGAATGCAACAATGAGGTTAACAACGGACCTAACGAAGAGGCTATCAGCGCTATAAACCAAGTTCGCATGCGTTCTGGTGCTTCTATCGTAAGTCTTGCCGACTATCCTGACCACGATAGCTTCAGCAAATTGGTGGAAGAAGAGCGCACACGTGAGCTGTGCTACGAAGTGCCACGCCGCATGGAGTTGCGCCGCCATGGTGTAGAATACTTCCAGAAGCAGTTGAATATTCTGAAAGATCAGTCGCTCAACGATGTAAACAAGAAGATAGGCTACGACCTCGACAATGTAAAGGCTACTCCAGCCCTCAACTTCTCTCTTAAGCACATCTACTTCCCTATTCCACAGGCTGAGCTTAATGTAAACACTCTGTGCAAACAGACTGAATTGTGGTAATAAGTAAGGTTAGAAAGCATACAACAATCACACAACATAACAAGCAATATGAGGAAACCCATTAAATATATAAACAGCATTTTGGCTTCATCGCTTATCTTGATGGCCTGTGCTTGCGACCCTGATGGTGTAGATAGTCTATCTTTCAACGTTAGGACAGAAGGTGGTGTTACTACCGTTAAGACAGATGAGGAGATTCATTTCCTTATTGATGGTAATGCCGACTATATCACATTCTATTCGGGCGAAGATGGAAACAACTACGACAACAAGTCAAGAACAGAAGCAGAAATAGCTTCGCTCACCTTGTCGTGCAATATCAAACAGCAGTATAACGACCTCAGCTATTGGAACAAGGAAATCATACATGCTTATATCAGCACAGACTTCTGTGGCGTATATAATCCTGAGGAACTGAGCAAGGCTACATGGACTCCTATCTCTGGCAATGAATATGGTCACTTGCCTATGCCTATGGCAACAGCAGCATCTGCTGCAGAAACCTCTGGCACATTAGACCTATCGTTGTTTACCAACATCAACAAGAACTTCTATGTTGCATTCCAATACAATGCAGAAGGTCGCGATGCTATTCCTGAGGCTAACGGCAACAACAAGTATACTAATCGTCCACGTGTAGACATCACTAATCTGAAAATGCAGAAGACTACTACCGACGGACAGGTTATTGACATTACAGACGCCATTAAGGAGTGGGCATTCAGACCTATCTACCAGCAGTCGTCAACAATGACCAACTACCAGGTTAGTGACAACAGCCTACTCTTCCAGCCTCAGAAGGCTACTCTCAATGCTGAAGGCAAAGAGCCTAACGAAGTAGTATGGATGGTGAGCCAAAATATCAACCCTCGTAGCGTTGAGCCTGATAGAGGTACTGCAATACAATCTATCGAGGCACGTCTCAACAAATATAGCTATTCATATCGCAAAGCTGGCACCTATACCGCCACTTTCGTTGCAAAGAATGCTAACATGTGGGAAAGCAAGGCTACAGTACGTAAACTCACCATCGTTGTACAGGAACCATAATAATATGGACTTTACAATAATGGACATACTACTTGTCTACAAACAATAATCTGATAATAATCTGATAATACTCAGAAACTTATGAAATACTTACGCCAACTACCTCTGATGTTACTGCCCGTGTTGGGTTTGTTGTCTACTGCTTGTAGCGACGATGACAACACAACTCAGGAGCCTACAACACCAGAAGTTCCTAATACTCCAGAGCCAGAACCTGAACCAATAGCAGGTTGCTCTCTATGGCAAGACTATCTTGCAGCACGCACCAATGGCGAAGAAACGACATTGCTCGATTTCTCTTATGCTGGTTACGAACATGGCGAAAGAGGAATACCAGATGTTGACTATCCTGTGTACCTGGTCGACGACTATGGTGCAGTAGCCAACGACAACAAGAGCGACCGTGAAGCTCTCGAAGCTGCTATTGATGCAGCAACAAAGGCTGGTGGCAAAGCTATCATCCGCTTCTCTGCAGGTAGATACGATCTCCGTCCTGCCGATGCACCAAACAAGTCAATCATCATCAATGGCGACAATATCATATTGCAAGGTGCTGGTAGCGGCGAAGGTGGCACAGAGATATTTATGGAATATCCTAACACCATCGTTCAGCCTAATGTTCTTTGGAGCGGTCCTAATTTGATAAGATTTACCTACCTTGGAGCCAACTCCGACAATCAGCTCTTGCTTACTAATGTCACAGGCAATGCAGCTCGTGGCAGTCACAGCTTAGAGGTAGCTTCAACGAGTGGACTCTATATAGGTCAGCGTATACTCCTCAAAGGTGGCAGCAAATCGGCTGACGCAATAGCTCAAGAGGTTGCGCCATATGATGTAGCGACTTCAGAATGGAAAACATTCATCAACGAAGGCGTACAGGTAAACGAGTATCTTACCATTGAGCGCATCGAAGGCAACACTCTACGTTTCAAGGAGCCATTGATGCATAGCGTTGATGCTTCATGGGGATGGACTCTTCACAGATTCCAGCATCATGTAGGTTGCGGTATCGAAGACATTGCCTTCCGTGGCAACTTCCACGAACCATACATCCACCATGAGCCAAGTGGCATCCACGATAGCGGATACAAGATGATTGCTTTCCATCGTCAGGCTAACGGATGGATTCGTCGTTGCCGCTTCATCGATGTCATCGAAGCAGCAAGCGTGATGCTTAGCGCTAATGTCTCTGTTATCGACTGTAGTATAGAGGGTCAGAAGGGTCATGCAGCCATACGTTCAGAAGCCTCATCACATGTATTGTTGGCTAACATCAACGATATGGCAGGTCAGGAACACTCTACAGGAGTTTCCAAGACTTCTATCGGTACCGTAATCATGAATTGCACAACTGCAGCTACAAGCACATTCGAATCTCACAGCAGTCAGCCTCGTGCCACTCTTATAGATAAATGTTCGGGTGGTTTCTTGCCTAACCATGCAGGTGGCGACGTAACATTCGGTCCTAACCATTTGGCAGACCTCGTGCTATGGAACTATACCGAGACAGGAACTTCAGTAGGCGAATTCAACCTATGGACACGCAACAACCGTTTCTTAAAGCCTATCATCGCAGGCTTCCAGGGTGCAACAACCTTCAATCCTGATCAAGTAACTGTAGACTTGTCGCATGGCACCATGGTAGAACCTCTATCTCTATACCAGGCTCAGTTGCAGACACGCTTACGCAAAGTGCCTTCATGGCTCACCAATCTTAAATAACAACAAACAGAACGTATCATAAAAGTAACTATCGTCTTATGAAAAGTATCTATAAATATATTTTTTCGCTACCCCTTGGCTTAATGCTCTTTGGCATGCAGTCTTGCTCTGACGACAAGACAGAGGATGAAAGCGGTCCACGTCCTGTCATCTTGAAAGCTGAGGTCTTTACCGCAGGCAATGATGCAGGCGCCACTTGGAGCAGCGGACAGAGCCTCGGAGTCTACATGCTAAAGAATGGTAGCAACGAGATTATTGGCGACAATGCCAATATCAAGTTTCTTGCCGACAACCGTGGTACTACAGGCTATCTTGTTCCTGCTAACAACATTCCTATCTACTACCCTACCGATGGTAGCAAAGTAGACTTCCGTGTTTACTATCCATACAATGAGAACATCGCTACCCGTAGCTTAGGAATCAACCAAACGGAAGTTGTTATTAAGAATAATACTAAGGCCGACGCCCTACTCTATTCCGACAACTGCCAAGGTGCTACGGGCGACAATAAGCCAACTGTTCAGATTAAGTCTATGCTCTCCGTTGTCAAGTTGGATATGCGTTGCCAAATCGAAGATGCAGCTACCGTTACTGCCGCTATTCGCAATGCAGCTACTCGTGCTACATTCGACATTATCGAGGGCAAGTTTACAGAGCGTATTGTTGAAGATGCTCCTGTTCAGTTTACTGCCACAAAGAAAGTCGACAATGGCGAAGATGTTTACACCCTGCAAGCCACTTTGCTATCGGGCATAATAGAAGAAGATGCAGTTATCGACATCATCGTGAAAGACAATGCGGGAAAGGTGATAAAGGCATACAAGCCTGCATCGTTGCGTAAGGTTCTTGCTCTTAGCGAGGAACAGCCTGCCGAAGAAAATACTCAATATGATATTGATGTTCAACTCAACGCAGCAAGCAACAACATCACTACCCAGGTGGCTGCAAAATCACAGATTGTAATTCTTAAATGGAATGGTAACGACGATAATGCCATAGGCGGTGTTGCTCGACCAGAGAGAAAATAAACAATAATAATATATTACCCTTATGAAAAAAACATCAATTCTTTCAGCCAGTCTGTTATTGATTCTTGCTGCAGGATGTAGCGAAGACCAGATCCAGCAAACAGCTGTTCGCAAGAAGGCGACTTTCACCATAGGAAACGTAGGTACTATGGGTAGCCGTAGCGTAACTCACAACGACGGCACTACTGAGTTTGTAGTAGGCGATGGTATCGGAATCTTTGCTACCAAAGGCGCTGAAGGCTCTAACGTGAAGCATACTGTAGGTCCTGATGGTGTACTTACTTCTGACGAAGGCATCTATTACATCGGTACTGATGCAACAGCTAACTTCTTTGCATATTATCCTTATCAAACAACATTCGATGGCGAGAATGTCAACTTCAATGTTGCTACCAACCAGGATAGTGAAGATTTGTTCAACAATAGCGACTTTATGACCGCTACCACTTTGAACGTTCCTGTAACCACAGAAGAGAATGTATCTCTTAAGTTCCAGCATCAGCTCAGCCTCATACAGCTTGAGATGGTAGTAGGAGAAAATGGAAGAAAACCAGACTCTGTATTGGTAAACAACTGCCAGACAGGTATCTCTTGGAACTATCTCCAGGGCACATGCACCACTACGGGCAATACTGCAAAGGTTAAGATGTGGCAGCAGAGCAATGAGGGCAACCCTATCTTCAAGGCGCTCATCCCTGCTCAGACAATTCCTGCAAAGTCTAAATTGCTTAGCATATTCATTGGCGACAAGACTTATTCATTTACTACTTCTGCCGACGTAACTCTCGGCACCAACAATATCAAGAAGTTCAAGGTTGGTATTGGTAGCGATGATAAGCTCGTAGTATTCTCTACAGATATCACAGCCGGTTCATGGCAGGAAGATTCAGAAGTTATTGAAGGCGAAGGAACATTGGTAGAGCCAGAAACTATTATGGCTGAAACAAACTTCGAGAACTTCAACTATAATACTGTAAATAAGACTAAAGAGGAAATCAACGCAGCTGGATGGTGGCGCTTTGTTGTTAAGCCAGACGAAGATGTTGTTGAGGTTACCGACGATGCTGCAGATGCAGAGCGTGGCAAGGTAATGCACTTCAATCGTACCAACCTTGCTTGGCACAACGGTACATTCTACTACTGTGCTGAGAATGTTATCAAGGGCCGCTACGTTCTTAAGTTCAAGGCTAAGTCTTCAGTTTCTGAGAATATGAAGGCTAACCAGCTTCGCATTGGTGCTTACATGCAGGAGTTCTATACTGGCGAGGATGGCAAGCTAAAGAACAAGGACTATTTTGCTATCATCGAAAACAACAAGACAGAGGTTACTACTGTTTACAAACAAATTCTCACTTCTGATGCTTACGACGAGTATACTATCGTATTCGACCTTGGTCGCGTATCTACCATCCACAATGCTAATGCTGCCAACGTAACAGAAGAATCTAAGCAGGTTGCTTCAGAGGAATTGCTCAAGAAGGTTGTTCTCTACCTCAGCCCTAACAAGGCAGGAACTGACTTCTGGATTGATGATATCAGCTGGGAACCTTTGAAAGATTAAAAAGGTAAAAAAGTAGAAAAAGTAAAAAAGTAAAAGGTAAAAAATAACATAATGATAATCAAAACACATAAAACTATGAAACATTTAACCTTATTCCTTGCATTAGGAGCAGTAGTTCTCTCCTCTTGCCAAAATGAAGATAATGAGATCGTTAACGAGTCAACAACTCCTGTAAGCTTCACTATCAATGCTCAGGAAGCTATCACACGTTCATTGACAACTCCTAAGGAAAATAGCTATGCTACAGCTTTCGTAGCAAACGACCAGATTGGTATCTATGCTACAGGTGCTGCAACAGCAACAAACGCTTGCTATACAGTAGCTGCTGATGGTGCAGGCCTCACAGGTTCTACCGTCACCATCAACAAAACTGGCAACGCTCAGTTCTTTGCTTATGCGCCTTACAAAGCAGATGCTACTGCCGAAGCTGTAGCTCACAGCGTAGCTATCAACCAGCAGGATGCTGAGACTTACAATGCAAGCAACTTCCTCACAGCTAAGGTTGCTGATATCACAGCAGAAAATCCTAACGTAGCTTTTGCTTTCAATCCTCGTCTCTCACTCGTTCGCGTAGAACTTACAGGTGATAAGGGTGTTACCACTACCGACGTTAAGATTAATGCTAAGAGCACTATCTCTTGGAATCCTACTACTGATGAGGTTACAGCAACAGGCAATGCTACAGCTATCACATTCTACAAGCAGGAAACAACAGCTGAGCATGCAGTCTTCACAGCATTCGTACCAAGCCAGACTATCGCAGGTGGCACACAGGTGCTCATCATGACTGTTGGCGACAAGACTTACGCTTTCAAGCCTGCTAACGATGTCACCCTCACAGCTGGTGCAGTAAACAAGATAAATGTTAAGATTGCTGGCACAAGCACTCCAGAAATCACTACCGAGAACATTAAGTTCTCTGGCATTTCAGTAAACGATTGGACAGTAAACGATATCGTTGTTAATGATGGCGAAATCGAAGAGGTTGTAGCTGCTCCTATCGAGCTTATCTCTGCTGCAGAGGGTACATTCACAGCCGAGACTGCTTTGAAAGCAGTAACAGGCTATCAGGGTTGTGTTGTAGGATGGAATGCTCTTAATGTAAAGGATGGCGAAAACAATCTTGCAACTATCGGTTACGACGAAACTGAGGCTGCCATGAAGGTAAACATCGCTGCTGGTGGTGCATGGTATAAGAAGGCTTTGGTATATCGCACTCCAGACAACGCTGGTTCTCTTGGCAAATATAAGCTCAGCTTCAAGGTTAAGTCTACCAATGGTAAGGATATTATCGTAAAAGTAATGCGCGGTCAGACAAAGGGTGTTTTCACAGATAATGCTTACTTCTGCACAGGTACCAACGGCTTCACAGGTCAGCCTCTTGCAACAAAGAATGCTACAGCAAACTATGAGTCTAAGGTTGTAAACGTCGATTTATCGATGCTTAATAACGCTACTACAGCTACTACAACTGCCGACCTTGCAACAGGTATCACCATTTCGTTCTCAACAAAGGCTGTTGACGAGGCTGATACTTACTTTATCAAGGATGTTAAGCTCGTAGAAGTTAAGGAGTAATAGCAAATAAGAATTATAATAATAAATCTTTAGAGGGCGCATGCTGTGCGAAACCTTCCGCACAGCTTTCTTCTTTAAAATCTCATATAAAAGAAACAACTATGAACAAACTGTTCATTTTTGCGGCACTCACAACATCGCTTCTATTCACGGCTTGCAGTAGCGACGAAGAGTTCAACGACTCTGAACGAACGTCTACTGTTAGCTTCAAAGTAGAAAAAGATGTAACAACCCGAACAACTACAGATATGGAAGGTTCTGTATACAAGACCAAGTTCGTAGTTGGTGAATCTATTGGTATTTATGGCAACAATGCCAACAATAAGAAATACTCATTCACAACAACTTCAGAACTATCGAGCGAATCTCCTATCAGCATCATCGGCTCACAGGCATACACTTTCTATGCCTATTCTCCATATGCAGAAGCCAACGACGCTACTGTTGCATTCAGCGTAAAGGAAGATCAGACTAAAGGCGAAGATTTCAATGCCAGCAACTTCCTTGTAGGTGTCGGTACTCATGCTGCAAATAACACTACTCCTGTAAGCCTAACCTTCTCACCAAAGATGGCTATGGTTTATGTGAATATCACTGGTTCTCTTGGCTCCAGCATTACTGATGTTAAAATCACAAATGTTCACAAGAGCATCAAATGGAATGCAACGGCTTCAGAGCCTGAACTTGTTAGCACAGACGCTGCGACATCTATCAAGATGTACTGTCCAAACTCTGCAGAGCAAGTTTATTTGGCTTTCGTTCCTGTTCAGACCATCAATGCAGGCACACCATTCTTAAGCTTCACCATCGGTAGCAAGAAGTATGCATATACTCCTTCATCGGCAGCCATCAGCCTCAAGGCTGGTTCGCGCAATGCTTTCACTATCGATTCAAGTAAGCTTACACAGAACTGATTTTCGGGACACTCAAATATACTATAATGGTATAAATCACACAAGCCGATAGCACTCACCAACAAATGGTGCTATCGGCTTTCTTTTTACTCTAAAAAGGTGGAAATATCACATATTTTCGCTATATTTGCAGTATATAAATCTCAATAACAGAATCTATGAAAAAAACTATCGTAAATGCCGTCGTAGCCCTTGCTACTCTTGTAGCTACGCCTATGTATGCACAGGAGTTTACATGGAACGAAACAACCCACGACTTCGGCACCATTGACGAAGCTGATGGCACAGCAAGCTTCGACTTCACCTTTACTAATACAGGCGACAAACCGCTTATTATTAACAAGGTTATAACAGGTTGCGGATGTACATCTGCTAAATGGAGTAGCAAAGCCTATGCTCCTGGAGCTAAAGGAACAGTACGCATAAGCTATCATCCAGAAAACCGCAAGATGGCTGAATTCAGCATTCCTTCTGAGGTGTTCACAAACCTCAAGGAGCCTGCTACTCTCACCATCACAGGTAAAGTAAACCTTGTGAAACACTCTTATGTAAACTTCTTCGACCCTACCAAGGGTGAACGCAAGGTATATAAGGCACAAGAACCTAAAGACGACTACGAGCTGGTGTTGCAGCGTGTGCGCCAAAACCTCTACGAGAGCACAACTGTAGAGCGTATGGATAAGGGTGCAACAAGTCTTATGAAGATGCTCACACCTGAAGGTATATGGCCAGAGTTCGACTATAAGTGCTTCTTCCGTACCAACTGGGAGCCACAGCGCCACCTCACCAATATCCGTCAGATGGCTATTGCTTACACTTGTCCTGAGTCATCGCTATATGGCAATCAGGTGTTGTTCCGTGCCATCGACAAAGCCCTACGCACATGGAATGACTATAAGCCAACTTCTTTCAACTGGTGGTACAACGACATCTCGGCACCAAAGATTATGGCAGACATCCTTGCCTTGCTTGCTGCCGGCGAACAGAAGCCTGCTCCAAGCGTAACAGCAGGACTCATGGAGATGATGGCAAAGAGCGACCCTCGCAAATGGACAGGTGCCAACAAGCAGGATATTGCTATGCACCACATGATACGTGGCTGTATTCTCAAGAACGATAGCATCGTGAGCACTAATGTTAGCGAGTTCTTCGAGCCTATCTGCATAACAAATGGCGAAGGTATACGCGAAGACCTCTCTTATCAGCAGCACAATGCTCAGATATATATCGGTGGTTATGGTACCGTATTTGTTAACAACATCTCGCAGATAGCTCCTCTCTTCCGTGGCACCAAGTATGCACTATCTGAAGACAAGCTTAAACTCTTTAGCGAGTTTGTACGCTCTACATATCTCAATATCTTCCGTGGCAGATATATGGACTTCAGCGTATGCGGACGAAGCGTAACTCGTAAAAAGACTCTCGACCTTGGCGACTATGCTTCACTTTTTAAGAATATGAAGGCTCTCGACCCTGAGCATGCCGACGAATATGATGCTGCAGCACAGCGCTTTGCTACTCAGAATCCTACTATCGGACGTACTGACATCAATAAGATGTACTACACCAGCGACTACATGCTTCAAAACCGCAAGCGATACGACTTTTCAGTACGTGCTGTCAGCAAGCGCACTTGTCGCTCTGAGAGTGGTAATGGTGAAAACCTTTGGGGTACATACCTCAGCGATGGTGCCACCAGCATCCGCGTGATGGGTAATGAATATATCGACATCTTCCCAGTATGGGAATGGGATAAGATTCCTGGCACCACACTTCCTGCAGGCGAAGTTGAAAACCACAATGATTGGGGTGTAGCAGGTGTTGCCGACTTTGTAGGCGGAGCCTCTGATGGTAGCTACGGTGCTATGGCTTACGGCATGAACGACTACGGTGTGAAAGCTCAGAAGGGTTGGTTTATGTTCGACAACGAGGTAGTTTGTCTTGGTGCAGGCATCGAAGCTCCAGGCACAGAGAAGGAGTTGAACACCACCGTTAACCAATGCAACCTCCTTGGCGATGTATATATGATAGGTGCTGATGGTGCTGCAGCAAAGGTTGCACCTGGTTCTACAGTTAGCCAGCCTATAAGTGGTTGGGTATGGCACAACAAGGTGGCATACTATTTCCCACAGTCTACTTCCGTAAACCTCAAGACAGCTAATCAGACTGGTCGATGGAGCAAAATCAACTTCAACCAAAGTGGCGAAGAAGTTTCAAAGCCTGTATTCAACCTCTCTATCCCTCATGGTAGCAAGCCTCAGCAGGCATCTTATGCCTACTTCATCGTTCCTGGCATCGCATCGCCAGCCATGCTAAAGGCTTACGACACACAGACTGTAGAGATTCTCAGCAAAACAGCAACTCTACAAGCTGTACACCACAAGAAGCTCGACATCGTAGAGGCTATATTCTATCAGCCAGGCACTCTTACCGTAGGCACCACTACCCTACGTGCCGACAAGCCTTGCATAATGCTTGCCAAGAAAGTATCTACAGGCAATCCTGAGATTATCCAGAAGGAGCCTGGTAAATAACACTTTGCTCACATAGAGCAATAAACCAAGATAAACCGTTGCTTAACTTTTGCTTGTGTAGAAGTTTGCAACGGTTTATTTCGTTTTATTGGAATCTGCAGAAAAATATATAGGATGGGGACATTGTGTCTTAAACTAACAAATACAACATGTACAACAAATACAACTTTGGCTGACAACAATAGGCAACAAAAAAGTCTCTTCATGTTTGACTAAGCAAACACGAAGAGACCAAGCTTTAAATCAAATTATCTATCTGTAGCCTTTGGATTATTCTTCCCAAAGATTACCACTTTTAGCGCCCTCACCTCCAAATGGATCAGTTTCTTCTTTGAGATCAGAGAGATTACCACCTGGTGTAGCAGAACCTGTTGAGCCTGCCATTATTGTATTGTTCTCCATCTTCATTTCTGTTATAGCTGGAGCGATATATGTCTTTTTCATTTCTATTGTTTTATTTATTTAGTTATTTCTTTACGATTGCACCTTCTGCATTAAACTCATATTCTGTAGAGCCCCAAGCAGCGTTAGCTTCTGTTACCCACTCGCTAAATGGCTTATTATCAGCTTTCTTATAGCTGTTTGTAATAGTCGCCACACTACCTTTTATTACATCGTTGTCGGCATTTGTCCAACAATTATTCAATATATATTTTAGGGGTGCAGGTGCACCAACCATACCATATTTGTTACCTACAATAGGGAACACCATATTAGATGTCCAACATGCAGTAATATTTATTATATCAGCAGATTGTACAGCTTGAAGATTTCCCAAAATACCACCAGTATAACAAGTTGAACTACGAGTACCAAATGAAACATTAGTTGTAGAACAGCCTTTTATTCTAATAATCTGTACTCCAGAACCATTTCCATAAATATTTGCTACAATACCTCCAATTCTCGTACCTGTTGTAATAATATCCCCTTCATTTCTACAAGCTTCTATTAAAATGTCTTTAGAGCCTTCAGTTTTATAAGAAACGATTTCACCAACAATACCACCTGTATTCAATATCTCAGAATTAATTATACCTTTATTGACACAGTTTTTAATTTGGACATTATTGGTGTTTATTCTACCAACGATACCTCCTACAGAAACATTTATCTGGTCAGTTTGTGCAAAAATATTTGCTTTATTAGTCAGATTCTTTATTGTTGCATTATAACCCATGTTTCCAAACAAACCAATACCAGAATTATTTGTGTTTGTTGAAACTTCAATATTTCCTAAGATAGAATGACCATCACCATCAAATATACCATGGAATTGTTCAATTGGAGTCCATGCACCATTGATAACGATATCATTGGTCATCTTATAAATCTTTCCTGATACACCAGTATTCTTCTGCAAATACTTCAAATCAGCCAAATTGTTAATCAAGTATGGTTCAGCAGTAGTTCCTTTACCTTCCAACTTTGCAGAAGCCTCAGTTGCAACCTTTGTACCATTCTTTTTAATATTATAAACCTTACCAGCTGCGAGGTTAGCATTACCAAGAGTGAATTCATAGGTTTTGCCATCAGCCATTACAGCCTGGAGCTTAACGTTCTGAACTGCACCAGGGTACATAGCGATGTAGATATTTTCAGCCTTACCTACTGCTACATTTACAGAAGGAACAGTGATAGTAAAGCCATTCTGGTTGCCGAGCTTACCAGCGTTAGAGCCTGTGGTATTCATGCGTGAGATAGAATACACGTTGTCGCCTGTAAGATACAAAGCAGCTGTACCTGCAACTGTTGTCTCAGGGAAGTTCAAAGTAAGCTTAAGGAATGTTGTCTGATACTCAAAATTCATTGAGAGGTCTGTACCCTTAGCAGGATCGTAAGTTGTCTTGCCAAACAATACGCAACGGTTTGTTGCATCCTCATAAGTACCAGCCTGATTAGAATAGTCTACCTTAACTTGATCACCGATGCCGTCAGTTGCATCTGCACCATTCTTAATAGCAGAGATACTTTTGTTAGCAACATAAGCGGTAATCTCAGTTGGTGAAGTAGGTGTTGAATTCAATTTTACTGTAAGTTTTGCATTGTGCTTATCTGCTGTAGTAGTAATTCCACAAAGACCAGCATTTGTTGTAGAACCAGCAAAAGCATAAACCTGATCGGCAGAGGTCCATTCTACAGAATAATCGTTGTTATACTGAACTCGCGACATTGCTGCATCAGCACCAGCAGTAGCATTAATAGTTAAGGTAACGCCCTTGTCTTCTGTTGAATTTTTGTCACCTACGATATCATTGTCTGAGCTACAAGCTGCAAAGAACGACAATGCTGCAGGAACAAAAAGCATTTTCATAAGTTTTGTTTGTTTCATTTCTTTATTAAGT
>ERZ1026868.733-NODE-733-length-19012-cov-25.559107_pt1 | contig 19012 bp, 37 predicted proteins | sample MGYA00380164_ERZ1026868 | MGnify/ENA primary metagenome ERZ1026868 (study PRJEB33269, sample SAMEA4719800) | human gut metagenome | biome: human-associated habitat; feature: organic feature; material: feces | place: Cameroon | collected 2013-10 ... | reverse complement strand
CGTTCATATCCTTGCCGACGGTTACTTTAGCCCTATACCTCCCGTCGCTTTGCCTTGCCATTTACAAAAACCTCCCGTTATGCTAAAATCGGAGGCGGAGAAGCATCCACCTCTGATCCCCCTTGCGCTGCACCAACAGCCGGGGGATTTTTTACCTTAAACCCCTGCCCTTAGGCATATATTCACGCCATCCGGCGCAGGTACTGTCCACATATTCTGCAAACGTGTCACTGTCACAATACATTTCAAAAAAATCATAAAAAAATTCGGTTCGTTCTTCGGTATCGTTAAAAATCGCACGTCTATAATCTTCTTGGCCTTGCTCATACCCTTCATACCATCCACCAGACTGCGCGTCTCCATCAAAGCAAAACTCCTCAACTGCTGACTCGTATCCATCGTTCTTGCCTTCGGAATATCCGACATTGTATCCTTTGTTGTATTGGACGCTTGCTTCCGTACTTGCTCGTTCCTCCGCAGCTCTGGCCGCCTTCTTGTCTATTATATAATCATCTTCAAAAGGACCATCGACGCAAGCTACAACCAAATATAATATAAATCCTACGGCAAGGATTATCTCCATCACCTTACCAGACTTGTTATTCGCCATACCTCTTACAACCTCCCATCTAAAAACCCGCTTCTCATCAGTCCCGTTATCCACCCTTTATCGAGGTGCATCATATCATATACCAGCATTCCTATGACCGCCGCCATAACAATAAAAGTAAATACTGCTATTATCATTATCGTGCGTTCCAGCTTCTTTATCTTCCGTTCCCTGTACTCTAACCCTCTTTCGTATAACTGCGTCAGCGATTCCGGCTCACACACCCTATCCTCGTCCAGATCGTTCAGGCTCCCGCCCATGGCCTTTACCAGCTTGCAGACCGTATCAAACCCCGGATTTTCCGTTAAGCCCTGAAGCACACGGTTTACCGTGGCAACGGGCACACTACTTTTGTCCGCTATCTGCTGCGCCGTCATATTACTTGCGTCCTTCATGGCGCGTAATCTCTCATGTAATATCATTGGGTATCACCTTCTTCATTTATGTATGGCGAAAAACCAGAAATGTTAGTAAACGCTAATTTATGAGTATTGATTTGAGCGGCATAAATGCTATCCTTTATTCAGGACGGTTCACAAGATGCTTCTCCACCGTCTTAGGCGGAGGTGAGCGGCTCCCGCTCCCTCTGCCGGTTAAAGGCGAAACCGAGGCACGATTTGTGCAACATTGTTGAGCGCAGTCCCCCTTATGGTACTCTCATACAAATTCCCCCTTTCTTTTTGAATCTAACGTGTTATTATCAAAACAGAACAAGTGTTTGGAGGTAGAACAAATGACAACGCAGATAATGGATATTCTTAATGGATTAAATGAGGAAGAAACGGCTATCCTTTACTATTATGCTTTGATTTTAAAAACTCTGCGTACCGAGCAACATCGGCGCGATCTTCTTCGCTCAAAGTATCAAATAAAGTTATAAAATCTTCCCTCGCGCTATCTATACACTCCTCACTGTCGCTTATATTGTCGAGCGAACAATTCAATGCACGAGCAATAGCTTTTACCGTTTCGAGGTTAGGATTTGTGGTTATTCCAGCGCAAATCTTCTTAACTGTGCTTACTGAAACACCAGAAGATTCAGCAAGCGCTTCTATGGTAAGTCCGCGCATTTTCCGAAGTTCATTTATCTTGTCCAGCCTTGGTGCCATTCCATATTACCTCCTTCCGCGCCCCCATTATATAACACTTCTTTTATCAGTGCAATAAAAAAGTTCCATAAAAGGTACAAAATAATAGTAAACCCCATTGACAGGTTCAAACAATGGTACTATAATACACGTATAAGTTCCAACGATGGTACTTGAAAGGAGGAACGTGCTTATGGCGTATAGCTTTTTGCGGGGAAAGATTGCGGAACGCGGCATTAAAAAGTCTGCGATTGCATCTGAACTTGGAATAACACAAACTGCTTTGAATCACAAAATAGAAGGGAAATCGCCTTTTAAGTGGACAGAGGCTTGCCTGATTCAGAGCAAATTTTTCCCCGACATGGATAAAGACACACTATTTACAGCCGACGAACGGACGGCGTAGACGGTGAGCGGCACCATGGATAACTTTGACAAACTCCTGCGGGATATGATAACCGCCGCCGTGGACGAGCGTATAAACAGCGTTGAAGCGCTGGAGGAGCGCATGGTGAAGATGCACGGCGAGTATGTCACCACCAAGCGGGCCGCCGAGATCATCAACGTAGACCCCGGCACTATACGCGCCATGTGCAGGGATGGGCGCCTCATGGCGACCGCCGCCGACGGCCACGCCCCCCTCATACTGGTGCGGAGCATGGCCTCCATGGTAGAGGATAAGACGGCGGATCAGCCCAGGGTAAAAGCTGCCCGCCGCCATAAGTACGACGATTGCAAATACAAAGTGCAGTAGCTCCCAGTGCGAAAGGGGAGGGCAGAGGGCGGCATCTTGGGCCGGTGTCCGATGGGCAGAGTTTAAAATCTCCTTTTTGATATACACAGACTACCTGATATGTCCGACAAAACGCTGCTTCTGCTCACCGCCCTCTGCTGTCTCCTTTCGCCGGAGGTGATGCGAATGACCTAACAATCCCACAACAGCACGTTAGCAACTCGACCGGGCGAGTATAAACAGGATTCAAGCCCGGTGCGTCTCCTGCGGACGGGTTTGCCGATAGCCCGCGCCGCCGGAGGGTATCAGATCATAAGGAGGACGCAAAACAATGCAATTAGGAGAAATGACATTCGGGGCAAACATCAAAATTCCCGAGCGACAAGAAGATGGCAGCTATAAGCTGGCGGACTACACCCTGGGCTTTTTCGGCGCGGGTGTAGCTGCGTTTATCCGCAAGGACATACACAGCCTGTGCCGGTTCGGCGACAGCGCGGAGTACGCCGGATCAGACCTGGACAAACGCATGACCGAAATATACGATAGCTACCCTGACGAGCTTAAAGAACTGATTATCCCTTGCACGATCCCGTTGTATAACGGCAGCGGCGCCGAGGATATAACCCGCAAAGTATTTGCCCCCACATTGACCATGGTAGGCTGCGGCGACAACCACGGAGTGGAAGAAGGCTTAACATGGCCTATATTTACGGGAAGAGATAGACGCAAAAAGACCTTTCAAGGCCCAGCGACCATCTGGTGGCTTTCCTCGCAGTACTCCGCTGGCAGCGCGCGGTACGTCGACACGGACGGCTCCGCCTACCGCAACTTCCCGTCGCGCGCGTACGGGGTTGTCCCCACTTTTTTAATCCCTCAATCGGTACAGATTGACGATACACCGGACAATGACGGCAGCTACAGATTGACGGAGCTGCAAAGCTATTGCTCGTAAAAAGACAATGAAAAGCAAGCGCACAAAAGCATGCGAAATACCTCTCAAAGTCAAACGATGGGTATGGGAGAGGGATCATCATTGCTGCGTCCTGTGCGGCAGGCCCGGCAACCCGGACGCGCATTTTATCCCTCGCTCCCATAATGGCAAGGGAGTGGAGGAAAATGTTGTTACCCTGTGCCCTGAATGCCACAGGGATTACGACAATTCAGAACGCAGGCCGGAGATCAGAAAGGCCCTCCGGGCGTACCTTATGGCCAAATACCCGGATTGGGACGAGGAAAAGCTGAGATACCGTAAGTGGAGGAGTGATTACATATGCAAGTAAAGGACATCCTCCCCATGCTGGCACTGCTCAAGAGCCAGCGGGTGAAGCTCTACCATGCCCCAGGCGGGGAACTGCTGGGCAGCTACAACCGCGAAGAAATTCTGCCCAAAATGTGCGCCCAGAATGTAGGCAAACTCATGGAAGCGACGTTGATATGCGTTGACGCCAACAATCAAAACATTAACTTACACATTGCGACAGGGAGGGACTGATATGTGGGGAGCATTTTTTAGCTGGGGAGTGCCGATGTTTATTTTCGGTATAATGACAGGCTTTGCCTTCGCGCCACGCAAACGGAGGTAAGGCATGCAAGGTAAAGGCAAAGGACAAACCCTGTGTTGGCGGTGCCAAAGGGCGACAAACGCCCCCGGTATGGGCTGCAGCTGGTCACGCCAGGTTAACCCCGAGCCCGTGGAAGGCTGGGAGGCTGACCCGACCAGTATGCCCGGCAATCACTATTACTATAAGGGTATGGCCGTCAAGGTGCGGTCTTACGCGGTCCACTCCTGCCCGCTGTTTGTGGCGGACGCCGGCGACGGGCCGCCGACCGAATACAAAAGCTGGCTCATAGAGATAGACGGTGACTGGCTCACTACGCGAGAAACGAGAAAACGCCTCGGCCTGACGAGAAAACAGATATACGCCCTCATAAACAAAGGCAAGCTTAATGCAAAACAGGTAGATTATCAGCCCAGCTGGTAACGGATATCAAAGGAGGACAAAAAAGTGGAAAAAACTGAAAAGACATTCGGCGTTTGCCGCTACTGCGGGCAGATGCTCAATATCAAGAGCTATTTGGCCCTGCACCCAAACATCGACGACCCGGACGAGGACGGGATAGCCACCCTCATATGTGACTGCAAGGAGGCCCGGCGCGACCGTGACGCTCACGAGGCTGCCCTTCAGGGCGAGAGTGACCGCTCTGAGGCTCTGCAAAAGGCAGAGGACGTCATCGAGGAGCTGTTTGCCGGCAACGTACACCAAAAACGCATAGGCGTGGACGAGCAGACGAGGGAGATACTGCACCAGCTCGCGGAGCGCATATACGGCGGATTTGTGGATAAGGCAGTCATAACCACCACGGATGGGGTTAAGGCCACCATAAAAAGCACCGGCTCCGCCGCGATCGGCATAGCCATAGAGCGCAGCGAGACCAAAAAAGAGAAAAAGGAGATATGACCCATGGAAAGCCGGGAGATATATGACATGCTCCTGCGCGCCATAGGGGAGCACGTGGACACAAAAGGCCGGGCCGCTGTCAGCATCAACGGCAGGCCCGCCCTGATAGTAACGATAGACCGGGAGACCGGAGAGGTTACCGCCCGCAATGCGATCACTGACACGACCGCCGCCGACGCGGTGATAGACTACCTCAACACCATCGCCGGGACGAAATATCAAAAAACGCCGAAAAACCGCAGCTATATCAACGCCCGCATTGCGGAGGGGCATACGCCGGAGGACTGCCGCCGGGTAATAGACAGCCGCTGGGCAGCATGGAAGGGGACAAGAATGCAGGAGTATATGCGCCCCTGCACCCTGTTTAACAGCGAGAAGTTCGAGGGCTACCTCGCGGCGGCGAAAACCAACGTCAAAAAAATCGCTGGGAGTTATTTTATGAACCACATTCAGCACCAATACTCCGCCGACGAGTTGGCGAAAATAGGCGTTGATCTGCTGGGAGAGGGATAACGTGAAAGTTTTAGTAGCCTGCGAAGAATCGCAGGAAGTGTGCAAGGCGTTCCGCGCATTAGGCCATGAGGCTTACAGCTGTGATATTCTTGAGTGCTCCGGCGGTCATCCCGAATGGCACATACAAGCCGATATACTGCCGTTGCTGAACGGTAACTGCGCTTTTACAACGATGGACGGTGTGGAGCATATGATAGACGGCAAGTGGGATATGATTATAGCTTTTGTACCTTGCACGAAAACAAGCAATGCAGGAGCAAGGCATCTATACAAAAGCGGCAAGCTTAATATCCCACGGTACTATGAGGGCCTGTGTGGTAAGGCGTTGTTCCTTGCTGTATGGGCAGCTGATTGCGAAAAGGTAGTCATAGAGAATCCTAAGCCAAGCAAGATATTCGACTACCCCGAACCAACACAGGCAATTCAGCCGTTTCAGTTTGGACATCCATTCACGAAGCTGACGCTGTTATGGGAAAGAGGGGTTGTGCCGCTTGTTCCAACATGCATAGTTCCCCCTGAGAGAACTTGGTGTCCATCTGGCTCATACAGCGGTAAACACAACGAAAAGCACCGTGGCATGTTTACAACGGACAGAGCAAGGAATAGAAGCAAGACCTTTCCCGGCATAGCCAAAGCTATGGCGGAACAATGGGGAGGATTGGAAAAATGAAAAAGAAGAAACTACCCACCTATACAGTCCTGATCCGCACGCCCGCCGGGACGCAGACCATTATTGAGACCAACGACTTTGCGAAAGCCAGACGGACATATGCCCAGTACAAGGGCTCATGCCGCCTGTGCATTGACGGGCGGGAGCTGAGGATACTTGAGGCGAACGAACTAATGAACGACCACAGCGACAAAGTAATGGAGCAGATATTTATCCCGCGCCGCACAAAGAAAACCGAGGACATACACGCATTAAAGCCTGCCCGGTAACACGGGCAGGACTTGACCTTTTGCCGGGTGCGGCAATCACCCGGTCCTCCATTGATAGGGTGGCGGCAGGTGCGGCCAACGGGAAAACGCCCGCACCGCAAACCACCGCCCCCGGCAAAGGGCCAAGACCTGATTATTAAAAAAGGAGGCCGCCATGCAACGGGTACGGCGTGATATATATTCCGGCGTGGTGCTGGAGCGGATCGTATACTCCGTGGGAGATAGGACGCAAAAACCCTACCGCCCCAGAAAGCCGAGATTTAAGACTGACGAGGAAAGGGCGCGGTTTAACTCTGAGGTAGCCCGCCGGGCACATACCCGGATCATCAACGAGAACTTCACCCCGGCCTCACTATACAGCACACTCACCCAGGATGACGAGCACGAGGTGCACGATTTTAAGGATTTCCGCCGCCTCTGCGTCAATTTCCGGCGCCGGCTGCTCTACGCCTACCCGGAGGCAAAAATCGTTATCTACATGGGGCGCGGCAAAAACACCCACCGCATACACGCCCATATGCTGACGGACGGAGTGCCGGAGGAGGCCATACGCAGGCAATGGACGCTGGGCAGCGTCAATCGCTGCGAGCACCTCCGGGCACACGTCCACTATGACGGCATAGACCACGGCCCCGATTATACGGGATTAGCCAATTACCTGTTTAATCACTGGACGCCGGAGCAGGGCGGCCATCACTACATGACGACCCGTAACCTTGCCCCCTGCGGCAGGGAGCAGACAAAACCCATAAAACGCAACTACACGCCGGCCAAGCCGCCGCGCTCTCCGAAAGATTATATCCTCGTCGAGAGCGGCGCGACAGAGTTCGGCTTTACCTATTTCAAATATGTCAAAATCCCGCCCAAACGGCGGTGTTAAGCGGCGCAAAGCGCGAGGCTTTTACCGGGGCCTTGTAAATGCGTCGGATTTTAGGACGAAAAGGAAGATAGATGACAATGGACGATATGAACAACAAACTAAACGGCATCCAGATGGAGATGACTGGCGAATATACGGAGTTCGTCAAAAAATTTAAGCCGAAAAAAACGACTGACGACTGCTATACGCCGCCAAATATTTATGAGACTGTGAAAACGTGGGCGGCCAAGCGATATGGATTGGAAAATTCAAAGATTATACGCCCGTTCTATCCGGGCGGCGATTATACCCGTGAGGACTATCCCGATGATTGCGTCGTTATCGACAATCCGCCATTTTCCATAGTTACAAACATACAGCGCTTTTACAATGATCGAGGTATCCGTTATTTCTTGTTTGCACCGGCACTGACATTATTTAGCGGGGCAACAAACAGCAACTACGTCATTGCCGGCGTATCTATCACATACGCCAACGGAGCAAAAGTCAATACCTCGTTCGTTACTAATCTCGGCGAATTTAAGATACTGGTTGCACCGGATCTGCACCAGGCGATAAAACAAGCCGACGACGAAAATACGCGCAATATGCATAAACAACTCCCCAAATATGAGTATCCGGTGCACATTGCAAGTGCGGCAAAATTAAATTATCTGGCAGTTCATGGCGCCTCGTTGGCGATTAAAGCCGAAAGCGTTGCGTTCGTGCGAAAACTCGATGCACAAGGAAACAAAACGATATTCGGCGGCGGGTTTTTGCTATCAGAAAAAGCGGCAGCAGAAAAAGCGGCAGCAGAAAAAGCGGCAGCAGAAAAAACGGCAGCAATAAGGTACGAACTAACAGAACGCGAAAAAACAATTATAAAAATACTTACAGAAAGGGACGACACATGCTGACCGACTACCACATGAAGCTCAACCGGGCGGGTATACCCGTGTGGCGGCCTGCCCAGCCGGTAATAGGCAAAGAGGACGAGCACCAGACCGCCCTGACCAACTGGGCGCGGATGATGCGGACGCAGTACCCGGCCCTGACGCTCTACCACCACATACCCAACGGCGGCTTACGCGATAAGCGCACCGCTGCGCGGCTGATAGGGCAGGGGGTACATTCCGGCGTACCCGATGTATTTATCCCCGCCGCCCGGGGCGGCTACCATGGCATATACGTCGAGCTCAAAACTGGCGCCAATAATCCGACCCCAAATCAAAACGAGTTTATGAGCGGCGCTATGGCCGAGGGCTACTATTGCGCGGTCTGCTACGGCTGGCCCTGCGCGGCGGCGGTGATAGAGGATTACCTGCGCATGCCGGCCGCCCTCCGCAGGATTGATGCGCTTGCACTGGATGGCAAACACGATGAGGACTGCGCTTGGTGCAAGGCCGAATACACGATCATTGATGACGAATTTGCACAGCCAATAAGCCAGAAGATGATTAAATTCTGCTGGCATTGCGGTAGGAAGTTGGAGGGCAACAATGAGAGCACTGTATAAACGCACGAAAGGTAAGGCGTCAAATGTGCAGGACAGACTATACCACAAGAACGTATTTTGCATATCAAACCGCTGGATACGCTGGGCAAAACGATATTTAAGCAAAGCGAACAGGAGGGTTGACAATGGCTAAAGAGTACATAGAACGAGAAGCGGCTAAGGCGCGCCTTAGAATGTGGATCACAGATTGCGTATTAGCCGGGGACAATGATGAGGCAGACTGTTTCAGGGACTGTATAGACCTCCTTGACAGTATTCCTGCCGCCGATGTTACCCCGGTGCGGCGCGGACGATGGATCGAAGAGGATGGCATACAGATTTGCTCAGAATGCGGCGAAGAACATGAATGGGAAGATTACAGAGCGCCGTACTGCGATACCTGCGGAGCAAGGATGAACAAGGAGGACGGAGAATGAGTAAATATGTAAACGTTGATGCTTTTGTAGAAGCACTTTGTAAGACGCTATCCACATTGAGAAAACAAAAAGACAATACGCCCGAATCAATAGCGTTTCTCAAAGGAGCGCAAGTAGTGGCAAAAGAGTTAATGAAATTTCCTGCCGCCGACGTGGTAGTACGATGTAAAAACTGCGTACACTATCACCCTTGCAAAGCGGAGCTGACTGATGGCAGTGCGCCGGATTGGGGCATCTGCGACCAGCCGTGGTTTAACGATGATAAAAACGACGTTGATGAGATGTTTTACTGCGCTCAGGGCGAACGGAGGGAGGACGGAACCAGCAAAAGGGGCAATGACAATGAGTAAATCCTCATATAAACGTATATCTGGCAAGCCTCACGATGTTCAGTGGCGACTATATGAAAAAAATTGGATATGTGTTTCAAAGAAATGGGTTAAGTGGGCAAAACGATATATGAATCGGGCATTTAGAAGAAACTATGCAGAAGAGAGAGGTAACGAGGAATGACACGTGAAGAAGCAGCAAGGGCATTGGAAGGAGGCGAGACAGAGTGACATATATACCACCGAAGCGTAGAAGAATACCGAAAGCTGAACGGCGAGAAGTATATGAAAAGTATAAGGGCCATTGCGCCTATTGTGGGAAACATCTTGATATTTCCGAGATGCAGGTTGATCATTTGATACCAATGGATTTTTACTATGCATATGATGCACAAGGGATTGATTTGGACACTATGGAAAACTATATGCCTGCCTGTCGGAGCTGCAATAATTATAAGCACACACTTACCATTGATCAATTCCGTGAAGCTATCGGGCGGTGGCCGGAAATCTTGATGCGAGACAGCACGACATATAAAAATGCTGTACGGTTTGGACAGGTAACACCAACACCAAAGCCAGTGATATTCTATTTTGAGGAAGTAGAGGTAGGCGATAACGAGGACTATTTACAAAGTGGCAAAACAGGTGGCAGAGAAAATGACTAACTTTGAATACTTAAAGACTCAATCCGCTGAATGGTTGTCAGCTAAACTTGCAGATATAATGGATTGCAGCTACTGCCCGGCGGCGGTTTATTGCGCCCAATGCAATGGACCATTCTACGAACTGGACATATCGGAATGTCGGAGAATGCTGGAAAACTGGCTGGGCACAGAAAGGACAGATAAACAATGAGTGATTACATTAGTCTAAAAGTGCTTATAGCCAAGGTGGAAAAACAAAATTGCAACCCATGTAAGCGGCGAGGTGTTTACCTTGATGGAGAACAGTGTCGTTCTTGTGTGCTCAATAGGGTGCTTAAACAGTTACGAAGGATGCCTACCGTTGATGTTGCCCCGATGCGGTATGGGAAGTGGGTAACCAGGAATAAAAAGAAAAATACTGCCCCCAACCACGAGGCTAAGATGGACGAATAGTGACAGGAGAATAATTATGGACGAAGTAAAAAACTACCCGCCTTATTTGGATTACCCAAAGTCATACACAGCGAGTGCAGATGAGCACAAACACAAAATAAAAACATCATTCGCCAGAATTATTGTGGAAGGGACACCTGCAAAGCCATATTACAACATTGAATACTTTGACCCAACGGATAAGGAATACCATATTGGGTTTGGCTCGTACTACCTCGATAATGTGTTTAATTGGTTTGCAGAGGAATTCGAGATCACAGAATCCCACACAGACACTGACACTGACTACATCAGCAGAGCAGCGTTGCTTGCTCGATACGATGCAGAGCACGTTGGCCCACCGGGCAGAGCAAGGGAATTGATGGTAACTGCACCTGCTGCCGATGTTGTTCCGGCTGTGGAGCTTGAAGATTTGAGGGCTAAGTATCAGGCGCTCGTCGCTGAAAAAGACAAGAACAGTGGAGACACGGCCGAAACTTATACAACCGGGTATCGCTATGGTCACAGAAACGGGCAGATTGAATTGCTCCAACAGATTTTGGGCATTTTCGATGGTGTAAGCGAGCCGGAGGAGGCAAATGAGTAAAGAATATATAGGCCGCGAAGAAGCGATATTGGCAGTAAGACACGCATGGGCAAAGGGGCTTGAACCAACACAATACATTGAGCAAATTCCTGCCGCCGATGTTACGCCTGTAGTGCATGGGCGAAAAATCGAAGACGAAGGCATAGGGGTTTTTTATCTGTGCTCTCTGTGCGGCGAATGTTTGCCGTATGGTGCGAACTACTGCCCCAATTGCGGGGCGAAAATGGATAAGGAGGAAAAATGAAACGAGTAATAGCAATAACAATATTAACCCTGCTGGCCCTCGCCCTGTGCAGATGCGGAAAGGCTGAAGCTGGTATTTATAGGTTCCAATCACTGGAAATGGGTCTATCGTATAACATATATGTTGACACTCTAACAGGGGTGCAATACCTACAACTAAAGAAGTGCGGCGTATGTGTAATGGTAGACGCAGAAGGGAAGCCGCTGATATGGGAGGGAGAAAAATGATAACGATCCACAACAACGAGGAGCCGCTGTACAAACTGGCAAAAGAGATACACGAAAACGCCGTTGCTCATGGCTGGTGGGATGAGGAGCGGAATTTGCTGGAGATTGTCGCCCTTTGCCATAGCGAGCTGTCCGAGGCGATAGAAGAATACCGCGCCGGCCGCGACATGATTTACCCCGGCGTGGGCGGCAAGCCCGAGGGCATAGCCGTCGAAATGGCCGATTGCCTTATTAGGATACTGGATTGGTTTGGTCATGAGAGACTGGACGTGGACAAAATTGTGCAACAAAAGATGGCCTATAATCGTGGGCGGCCCTATAAGCACGGAAAGAAGTGCTGAAATGAATGATAGAGAAAAGCGTTGGAGGGTTCGGGGGCAACTCCGCCGGTGGGCGAACACGGCGAACCTGTGCCGGAGGAAACAGGCCGAAATCGCGGAATATATCGGGCTGATCGATGCCGCTGTTGACACACTGGGCGCACAGATCATTAGCGGAGCGCCGCGTGGGACGGATACGAGCGACCCCACAGCGTGGGCGGCACAAAGGGCGGAGGCACTGAGGGAAGCCTATCGCGGGCGGATAACCGAATTGCAAATTGATATATGCACTGCCCTGGATTTGGCGCGGCACATGGACGAGATCTTAACCGAGCTGCCCCCCGACCAACAGGAGGTTATCGACAAACGGTATAAGCGCCGCTGGGGGTGGGGCAGGATAGGCGCGAAATTATACATCAGCGATAGGCAAGCACAGCGCGTGGAGGCGGAGGCGGTCACGAGGCTTGCGGAATATATGGATTTTGAGCGGATGGAATAAAAAAAAGGGCTGCGTTGTATCCTCGGACAACTTGAAATCATATCGGCCGGAAGTTCCCGATCGTCTCCCGAATGACCCCCAGCCGGAAATCATATATCCCCACGCCGTCGCACTCTCGGCGGTAGATACGGGCGGCGGCGCGAGCCTGGGCGAGGGTGCTAAACTCCCGCTGCTCGTCGTGCCCCTCGCCCCTCGTCCATGTAATAACCTGATAACGCATATTGTACCTCTTATATCATTATCCCAAACTTTGCCGCCAGCAGCTCCCGCCGCGCGTGGGGGATCGGTTTGACCCCGGCACACCACGAATGCACTGCGGCCTTGCTTACCTCACAGGCCTCGGCGGCCTGCTCCAACGTCAGGCCACGGGTCTTGAGTTGATCCCGCAAATACTCGCCGTCGCCGAGCACGGGAGCACACCGGCCCTGCATATATGCAAGCTCCCACATGCCTTGCTGGTTGAGCGGCAGCGCGTGGACGTCCTCGGTTATGTCCTCTGCGCCTTGCAACGCGTCCCGAATAGCTCTATCGACCTCCGGGGTGAGCTTGCGGTTAACGATCATATACCGCAAGCCCTCACCGAGCCCACGGATGGGCCACATATTAGCTGTCTGCACCCGGCAGTGCGCCCCGATGATGTCGGGGAGCTGCGCCGCCATTATACCATATGCCCGACCCAGGGCCTTAACCGTGTTGTCTGTCATGTGCTCACCTCCGTTAATCCTGCATGACCCAGACGCGATAATCAGTTACGGGCATAACGGCCCAGCCGCCCTCAACCTCAACTACGACCTCATCACCACGGCAATTTCCCACCGCCTCGTCATACGTGCTGTAATGTACCATTTTCATATCCTCCTTTAATTTATATGCTAAATTCTAAACCGTGATTATGGTTATACTCTGTTTCCCAATTCGTCAGTTTGTCCCCCGCCTCGCGGCTGAAATCCAGCGTCGCGTGTCTCCACGCGGCCACATATTTGTGATGTATGGCTATATACTCTGCCCGGTTCGCAAGGATCATGTCGCCCGGAGTATTCGCCCAGGTGATATATGCCTTTTTAGCGGCCTCAATAGCCTCATCTTCGGTCTGCGGTACATATACCACGATGGTTTTGGTCTCCTTGTTGTAGCTATTAAGCTTGGTTTTGCAGTTCGCATAATTGGTTTTATACTCGCTGTAGCTCATTTCGACTGCATTGCACCCTTCGGCGGCTTCGGCATCTTTCTGGGCCTTATAACAATCGGGGCAAACCGCTTCCGCCTCATACCACTTTACTTTACGCTCACGCTCGGCAGCAGAACCGTAGATGTCGATGGTGTGAGTGTGACCGCAAGAAAATGTTACTTCGTACTTCATTGTTTTTATCTCCTCTCTTGTTATGTCTATATTATATACCCGTCAGATTTAAAAGTCAACCGAAAAGATAAACAAACTAAAATAATAAGGCAAATATTTTTGATGCGGGAACCTAAAACCTGTCGCGAAATGTCGTGATCCATGCGCTATGATTGCAGCATAGAGATGGGCCGCACGAGATGAGCGGCCCGTTAGCTTTATGGGGGTGCCAAAAGAACGATGTACAAATGCAAAAGCTGCGGCGAGGTATTCGCCGCGCCGGTTGAAACGGAGGATTACCAACTATACGCAGAGCCGTTTGACGCCTGCCCGAAATGCCAGAGCGAGTGGATCACAGAATATGACCCCTGCCCGGTGTGCGGCAAAAATGAGCGCATGGACAGTCTGCCGGTATGCCGGGAGTGCGCCATAAAGGAGCTGGAGGCCATGGAGCGCGAGGGTAAGCTCTTCGGCGGCATTTGCCGCGGGGCGCTGCTGCAACTGCTCAGGGGGCAGATATGAGCGTATACGAGCGCATAGCGGCGGTAATGGCCGATGTTACCTATCTCACGCGGGATTGCGATATGGGCGATTTTTGGACGTTGAGCGACGAGAGGGTAACGAGCGCGGTGAGGGCCAGCCTGATAAAAAATGGCCTGGTGATTATCCCTATAGCTACCGAGACGCAGACCAAGGACGCGATAGCCGCCACCATCACATACAGGATACAGGGCATCGACGACGACGGCATAAACGTCTGCATGAGCGGCGCCGGTGAGACGCTGGGGGCCGCCCTCACAAACGCCCACAAATATATGCTATTGCAGGTTTTTAATATCCCCAACGGCATGGAGCAGATGGGCATGAGTGAGCGGCCTAAAACGGGCAGGGGGCGGGCATTACTCAACGCGCTAAAAAAGATGTGCCCGGACGAGCAAACGCTGAACGCCATGAGCGGCAACCTGTACGGCAAACCTGTTGCAGAGCTGACCGAGGACGAGCTGCAAAAAATGGCAAATGAGATTGACAGATTGAGAGGTGATAGGGCGTGAGAGATAACGAGTATTTCGACGAGATCAAGACCGGCGGCAGGCCGAAGATGGTCATCAACAAGCGCGGCCTGAAATTAGTCACCGACCTGTCTAAAATAATGTGCAGCAACGAGGAGATAGCTACCTCCCTCGGCGTGTGCGTCAATATGCTGACCAACGCCAATAACGCCAAATTGTTTAACCAGGCCAAGGCCGCCGGACAGAGCGACGCTAAAAAAAGTTTACGCCGCAAACAGTTCGCCCTGGCGGCGAAAAACGCAAACATGGCGATATTTTTAGGCAAAAACTATCTCGACCAGCGCGACAAACAGGAGATAGAAAGCACCATCAGCGGCGGTGTATCCCTGGGATTTGATGATGATCTGATGGGGTAAATATATCGTTGGGGCTGCCGCCGAACCCTAAACAGATGGAGTTTTTCCGCGCCCGTGGGCGGCACGTTGCGTATGGCGGCGCCAGAGGCGGCGGCAAGAGCTGGGCCATGCGAACCAAATTGATCATGCTGGCGGTCAAATATCCGGGCATACAGATGCTGCTCCTCCGTCGTACTATGCCACAGCTCCGCGAAAACCATATCGTCCCCATGCTGTCAACCCTCAAGGGGATCGCCCAATATAAGAGCCAGGAAAAGGTTTTTGAATTTTATAACGGCTCCCGTATCGTGTGCGGCTACTGCGCCGCCGAGACCGACGCGCTCAACTATCAGGGCCAGTCATACGACGTTATAGGCATGGAGGAGGCCACACAGTTTACGGAGCAACAAATGGACTGGATCGTATCCTCTAACCGTCCATCCGGCCCCGGCTACCCAACGCGCATGTATTACACCTGTAACCCCGGCGGAGTAGGCCACGCATGGGTAAAACGATTATTTATTGACCGCGACTACCGCAACAGTGAGCGGCCTGAAGATTATGATTTTATCCCGGCAAAGGTATACGACAATTACGTCCTCATGGAACGCGACCCGGATTATGTTCGCAAACTGGAAAATCTGCCTGAAGATATGCGCCGGGCGCACCTGGACGGCGATTGGGATTTGTTTGTCGGGCAGTATTTCACGGAGTTTCGACGCGATATACACGTTGTCACACCGTTTGCAATACCCGATTACTGGCAGCGGTACAGGGCCTTTGACTACGGTTTGGATATGCTGGCCTGTTATTGGGCGGCATTTGATGAGCTGGGCAACTGCTATGTGTATAACGAGTATTGCGCGCCTAACCTCATCATCTCCGAGGCGGCGCACCGAATATTGGAGCGCACGCCGGAGGAAAGCAAAATAGAGTGTACATTTGCGCCGCGTGATATGTGGGCTACTAACAGGGCCACGGGCAAATACCAGGCGGAGATATTTGAGGAAAACGGCCTACGGCTAACACCCGTGAGCAACGGGAGAGTGGCGGGATGGCAAAATATAGCAGAGTGGCTGCACCCTGTCCCCGATGGCGTGGGCGGCACACAGCCACGCCTAAAAATATTTAGCAACTGTACGGAGCTGATAAAGGATTTGCCGCTGCTCCAGCATGACGACAAAAACCCGAGCGACTGCGCGACAGAGCCCCACGACATAACCCATGCCCCGGACGGATTGCGTTATCTGCTGGACGGCAGACCGCGCCCGGCGGAAATACTCGCCCCGAAGGACGAGGACGAGCCGCTGGAATTTGACGACCAGATAGAGAATTTTATGGATTACGGAGGATAGAATGGAATACCTCATAGGCGCTGTGATAGGCGCTATTTTGTTTTTTGGCGGGTATCTGACCGCCTACAAATTGGCGCCGCGAAAAAAATACGAGCCTGACGATGACCTACAAGTGCAGTACGACGATACCCGCCGCACACGGGCCGACAAAATGAATATGCAGATGTATAACATGCTGAATTATACAGGGAGAGCACAGAATGACGATTACGAAGACTGACCCCCAAAGCGTATGGGAGGAGTACCAGCAGGGCAGGCGATACAAAGAGGCCATAAACCTGTACGAGGACGTGCGGCTTAACGAAAATTTCTACCTTGGGCGGCAATGGGAGGGGCTGAACGCTCCCGACCTGCCTAAGCCCGTGCTCAATTTCCTCAAGCGCGTCGTTACCTACGTTATCGCCACCATATCCTCAAACGATATAGCCGTATCCCTATCGCCCCACGAGAGCGACCGGGACAAGGAAATGACCGCCAAAGCCGTAAGCAGGCAACTTGAGAAGGTAATAGAAAACACTAAATTTAAAAGCGCGCTGCGCCAACGGATACGGGATAGCGCAGTAGACGGCGACGCATGCATGTATTTTAGATTTGACCCCGAAATAGCGACAGGACAGGCCGCACAGGGCGATATAGCATGTGAGGCTATAGACAACATCAATGTGATATTTGGCAACGCATACAACCGCGATGTGCAGTCACAGCCCTATATCATCATTTGCCAGCGCAAAAAAGTAAGGGAACTGAAACGCGAGGGCAAGGCCGCCGGCATGAGCGACGCAGAAATACAACTAATACAGGCCGACACGGATGCATATCAGCGCGAAAAAGGCGACGATGCAAACCTCTGCACCAAACTGATAAAACTCTGGAAAGAAGAAAACGGCGAAATCTGGTACACGACCACAACGGAAAAGGCGACGATAAACAAGCCCATCAACACGGGCCTAAAACTCTACCCCGTGGCGTGGATGAGCTGGGACGAGGTAAAGAGCAGCTACCACGGGCAGGCGCTCCTCACCGGCCTCATCCCCAACCAGATAGAGGTCAACAGATTGTTTGCCTGTTATGTGCGCTCGGTCAGTATGAACGCATTCCCGAAGATCGTCTATGATTCCGACAAAATCAAGAAGTGGACGAACAAGGCCGGAGAGGCCATAGCGACGAAGGGGATCGGCGTTGGACGGGTAAACGATTATGTGACGGCTATACGCGGCGGCGATGTATCCTATCAGGTCATGGAGGTCATACAGCAGATCATAACCATGACCCGCGATTTTATGGGCGCCTCTGACGCCGCGCTCGGCAACGTCAAACCAGATAACACCTCCGCCATTATCGCCGTGCAGCAGGCCTCGTCAATGCCGCTGGAAATCCAGCGGATGAACCTATACCAATTTACCGAGGACTGCGTGCGGATAATGATGGATATAATGCGGGCGTATTACGGCGTGCGCATTGTCACGCTGGATGAGGCCGTCCCCGCCATAGAGGACGGCGCCGCGCTTGACACCATGGGCAACCCGACGGGGGAGAGCATCAACAAAATACAGCTCGATTTTTCAAATTTTGACACCATCAACTACGACACAAACGTTGACGTGGGCGCGTCCTCATACTGGTCTGAATTGATGCAGGTACAGACCATGGACAACCTGTTTGCAAAAGGGATAATTACCGACGCGGTGCTGTACCTCGAAAGCATACCGAGCAAATACCTCAAAAACAAGGACAAGATAATCGCCTCGGTGAAGGAGCAGCAGGCCATGATGGCACAGCAGACCGCCATGCCTACGGAGGCCCCGCCCGCAGAAATGCCGATAACGGAACCTGCGGCGCAGGAGCTTGTGAACCAGGTTGCCGAAGCACGCAGGGAAGTAATGAATCAATCGAGACAATAGGCCTAAAGGGCCTTTTGTTATATAAAAACGCAGAAAGGAAAACACAATGGGAAACAACAATGAAGTATTCGACGGTTCAGATTTGTTTGTAGACGCGGAGGACACCCACGAAGCGGAAGAACAGGCTGCCGCCGATACGGATACACCGGCTGACGCGGAGGACACCCACGAAGCGGAAAACCAGGAATCCAATAACGAGGACGCGAAAACCGAGGATGAAAACGAAGAACAGGGACACCCACCTTTCATGACAGTACAATTCCTTGGAAAAGAACGCGGCCTCACTCGCGAGGAAGCCATAACCTTCGCACAGAAAGGCCTCGACTATGACCACGTCCGCCAGGAATTGGAGGAATTGAGACCTCTCAGAAAAGAAGCCCAGGAGATCGCCCCCTTTTTACAGGAGGTTGACTATTGGGCTAAGGAGAGCGGGATGAACCGCTCCGAATATCTGAGCTTCCTCCGCGAAAACCGCCAGACCCAAATGCTCCAGAATGAGATGAGCGGCATCAAGGCCCAGTATCCCGACCTGCCTGACGAGGTGGTAAAGGAAATGGCCGAGCTGAGATGCAAG
>ERZ1026868.730-NODE-730-length-19095-cov-4.539233_pt1 | contig 19095 bp, 14 predicted proteins | sample MGYA00380164_ERZ1026868 | MGnify/ENA primary metagenome ERZ1026868 (study PRJEB33269, sample SAMEA4719800) | human gut metagenome | biome: human-associated habitat; feature: organic feature; material: feces | place: Cameroon | collected 2013-10 ... | reverse complement strand
CTATACATCAGGCAAGCCACATATCGGTAATACTTATGAAATCGTTCTTGCAGACAGTATTGCAAGATTCAGAAGACAGGAAGGCTATGATGTATTTTTCCAGACAGGAACTGACGAGCATGGTCAGAAGATTGAGCTTAAGGCTGAGGAAGCTGGAATTACACCTAAGGAATTCGTTGACAATGTTTCAACAGAGATTAAGAGAATATGGGATCTTATGAATACTTCATATGATAAGTTCATCAGAACAACAGATGATTACCATGAGAAGCAGGTTCAGAAGATTTTCAAGAAACTTTATGATCAGGGAGACATTTATAAGGGTTCATATGAAGGCTTGTACTGTACGCCATGTGAGTCTTTCTGGACAGAGAGCCAGCTTGTTGATGGAAAGTGTCCTGATTGTGGACGTGAAGTTAAGCCAGCTAAGGAAGAAGCTTATTTCTTCAAGATGAGCAAATATGCTAACAAGCTTATTGAGCATATCAATACACATCCGGAATTCATCCAGCCTGTTTCAAGAAAGAATGAGATGATGAATAACTTCCTTCTTCCTGGACTTCAGGATTTATGTGTATCAAGAACATCTTTCAAATGGGGTATCCCGGTTGATTTTGATGACAAGCATGTAGTTTATGTATGGCTTGATGCCCTTACTAACTATATCACAGGTATCGGATATGATGCTGATGGCAATTCTTCAGAGCAGTACAAGAAGTTCTGGCCAGCAGACCTTCACCTTATCGGTAAGGATATCATCAGATTCCATACAATTTACTGGCCAATTTTCCTTATGGCACTTGGAGAGCCACTTCCTAAGCAGGTATTTGGACATCCATGGTTATTACAGAATGACGGTAAGATGAGTAAGTCTAAGGGAAATGTTATCTATGCAGATGACCTTGTAGACCTCTTTGGAGTTGACGCTGTACGATACTTCGTTCTTCACGAGATGCCATTTGAGAATGATGGTGTTATCTCATGGGAGCTTATGGTTGAGCGTATGAACTCAGACCTTGCCAACACACTTGGTAACCTTGTAAACAGAACAATTGCAATGTCTAACAAGTACTTTGGCGGAGTTGTTAATAAGACTGGCGTAGAGGATGCTGCAATTGACGGTGACCTTAAGGCAGTTGTAACAGCAACAAGAGATAAGGTTCAGGCAAAGATGGCTACACTTCATGTGGCAGATGCTATTACAGAGGTATTCACACTCTTTAAGAGATGTAACAAATATATCGACGAGACAATGCCTTGGGCACTTGCAAAGGATGAGGCACAGCAGGACAGATTAGCAGAGGTTCTCTACAACCTTGTTGAGAGTATTACAATCGGCGCTAATCTTCTTAAGTCTTTCATGCCAGAGACTACAGACAAGATTCTTGCACAGCTTTACCCAGCTAATCCAGAGGCAGGAGTAAGAGATTTTGACGACCTTACTGCATTTGGCTTAAGAGAATCAGGACTTAAGGTTACTGAGACTCCAGAAATTCTTTTCGCAAGACTTGACTTCGAGAAGGACCTTAAGGAAAAGGTTGAGGCTATTCAGAAAGCACAGAAGAAGGCTAATGGTGTTACAGAATATCCACAGGTTGAAGTTAAGCCTGAGATTACATTTGATGATTTCGAAAAGGTTCAGTTCAGAGTTGCCAAGGTTCTTACATGTGAAGCTGTTAAGAAGACAAAGCTTCTTAAGTTCGAGCTTCAGATTGGTGATGAGAAGAGAACTATCGTTTCTGGTATCCAGAAGTACTATAAGCCAGAGGAGCTTATTGGTAAGAAGTTAGTTGTATGTACTAACTTAAAGCCAAGAAAGATCTGTGGTATTGAGTCACAGGGAATGATTATCTCAGCATGGGATGATAAGGATAACTTATCAGTTCTTACACTTGAGAAGGATATTATTGAAGGCGCAGAGATTGGCTGATAGATATGAAGATATTTGAAACTCATGCTCATTATGATGATGAAAGATTTGATGAGGACAGAGATGAACTTATAAGCAGCATGCTTAGTGATGCAGGGGAGCTTGATTACATTGTTAATGTAGGTGCAAGCCGTCAGGGCTGTGAGGCTTCCCTTGCACTTGCTGCACAGTATGAAAAGGTATACGCAGCGATTGGTTTCCATCCGGAGGATATTGTAAGATTGAAAGAATCGGACATTGAATGGCTGGTAAACATGCTTGGTGAAGCTAAGGCAAGAAAGATAGTTGCACTTGGAGAAATCGGACTTGATTACTACTATGTGTCAGATGATGCAGATATGGCGGCGGCTGAAAAGAAACAGCAGCGTGAATGGTTTGCAGCACAGATGAATGTAGCGTACCGCACACACATGCCGGTAATGATTCATTCAAGAGATGCATGTCAGGATACAATCGACATATTAAAGAGTAATCACGGACAGGATACAGGCGGAATAATCCACTGTTATTCATACAGTAAGGAAGCAGCAAGAGATTTTCTTAATATGGGCTTCTCTATAGGAATCGGCGGCGTTCTTACATTTAAGAATGCCAGGAAGCTTGTGGAAGCAGCCGCGTATATACCGATGGATAGGATTGTTCTGGAGACAGACAGCCCATATATGGCACCTGAGCCTAACCGAGGCAAGAGAAACGACAGCCGCAATATAAAGTATGTTGCAGAAAAGCTGGCACAGATTAAAGGGCTTGATACGCAGGAGGTTATTGATATTACTAACCAGAATGCGAGAAGACTGCTTTTTGGGGAGTAATGTTTCGAGGACTTTGCTGGCATGGCAGCCATTTCTCTTGTGTAAACTGGGTGAAAACCTATAAATTATAATAAAACGGCTATTTAGTAGGTCTTTTAACGTGTTTTTTATCGTTAAAGTCATGAAAACACCTACTAAATAGCCGTATTTTTATTGTTGTATAGGTCTTTAGTCTGGAAGTAACCTGTATCACATCAATTTTACTAAGAAAAACACCTACTAAAGCAGTGAAAATGCGACTACTTATAGGTATCACGTTATTTACCCCAGCAGGTTGCTAAGTTCGGCAAACTGTTCAAGTGTAAGGGCTTCGCCGCGGATAGTAAGCGGAAGTCCCATAGTTTCTAATGCGTTGGTAAGAGCTTCTTTCGTGATGCCGATGCCGGAATTGCCGACACTGTTAAGCATAGTCTTTCGGCGCTGGTTAAATGATGCTCTTATTATCTTGAACATAAGATGTTCATTCTTAACATCAACAGGCGGAGTCTTGAAACGTTCAAGACGGATAACCGCTGAATCAACATTAGGACGAGGCATAAAGCAGCTTGCAGGTACATTAAGCACAACCTTAGGCTTGGCGTAGAACTGTACAGCAAGTGAAAGTGCGCCGTAGTCCTTAGTTCCCGGACCGCACTGCATGCGGTCAGCTACTTCCTTCTGAACCATGATAGTTATGCTGTCTAATGGTACATGACTTTCGAAAAGTCCCATAATAATAGGCGTAGTTATATAGTATGGAAGATTGGCAACAACCTTGATTGGTCTGCCTTCATTCTTCTCTTCAGCAAGCTTCTTAATATCAAGCTTTAAGATATCTTCATTGATTACTGTTACATTGTCATAATAAGAAAGTGTGTCCTCTGTAAGGATAGGAATAAGCTTCTTATCAATCTCAACGGCAACAACTTCTCTTGCATTCTCACACAGAATCTGAGTCATTGTTCCGATTCCCGGGCCGACTTCAACAACGAAATCGTCTTTCGTAACGCCTGCCTCGCGGACGATTTTCTCAACAACATTTTCATCTATAAGAAAGTTCTGACCGAACTTTTTCTTGAAATCAAAACCATATCTGTTAAGCACGGCAATCGTGTTAGTTGGGTTGCCGAGGTGCATAACATTATTATATTTATTATCGCTCATATTGCCTCCAATCTATAAGAATAATGTTATGAAACTTAATAAAAAATGTCAAGAAAAACAGCCAGCATGTTACTGTCACTGAGAAATTTTCGGAATAATCTACAGAAATCTGGCATAAGGTGCATAAGAGAGTTAATCATCAGGGAGGTTTATTGTGGATTATCAGCGTCTTGTTTCATACATATATTCATATCCGGAGGGAGTAAAGGGGAGAAATGTAGGATTTGCGAAGGCATTAGTTCATCAGGGGCAGTTTAAGTTGAACATCAGTTTAAGAGGTGTTAAGACGGACAGCCCGGAAATGTTTGGAATATATATGATGGTTACTGACGGTGGTTACAGGCTTATAAAGCTGGGCGAATGTCTTGTAAAAATGGGACAGATGGAATACAGTGGAATATTCAATCCTGATAATATCAATGAAACCGGTTATGGATTTAAGGATATATGCGGGCTTGCGGTTGCAAGGGAGGATGCAAGATATGATTGTATGATGTCTATGTGGAAGGATGAGGACGTAACTCCTGACATGCTTGTGTTCTCAGGAATGGATGCAAAAAAGCAGGTCGAAGCCGGAATTGTTATAAAAGAGCGTATGAGACAGAGTGAAGAGAAAGAGCGGGGACAGCAAATGTCAGAGTCTGTTCTGGCAGAATCGTTAAGGTCAGAACCGGTCAGGCCGGAGTTGGCAGAATCGCAGATGGCTCAGGCAGAACCTACTGTGTCAGTTGGCAGACCGCAGACAGTTCAGTCAAAGCAGGCCGAAGCATACAGACCGCAGACAGGTGTGACTGCGGAAAGCGTAAACGAAAGTGACATATCCACAGAAGATATAAAGGCTGCCGGAGCAGCAGCTAAAATACATGCGGAAACACAACATTTGCAGAAAAAAGCATACAGAGCCGATGCAACGCAGACGGATCCTTTTGAAAAGCTTTTTGTGCGGGCCGATTATATAGACGCATTTGACGATGATTACTTCTATGATTGTATAGAAGTGTCGCCAGAGAAGTTGAAGTGTCTTAACCAGAATGAAATTGATATCGCGGGAAACAGCTTCCTGCTGCATGGTTATTATAATTTCAGGCACATACTTTTTGGAAGAGTGCGCGATAACCTTGATAATACTAAATATTTCATAGGCGTGCCGGGAATGTACTGCAATCGTGAACGCTATATGGCTTCAATGTTTGGTTTCAATAATTTCAAGAAAAGCCACAGAAGTGACTATGCCAATCCATATTTCGGATACTGGTATCAGGAAATATAGACGAATCTTAAATGATCCTGCCATGAGCCGTTAAGCTTTACATAGGAGTAGGCAGTTCCTTCGGATATAAAGCCGAGAGATTTAACAAGATTAACAGAGGAGATGTTGTCAGGGTGAATGTAAGCTTCAATCCTGTGCATCTCCTTTTCGTGTGTAAGAATCTCAAGCATGTGCTTAACCATAAGGCTTCCAAGACCTAACTGGCGGTAATTCTTATCAATCTTATATCCTATGCGGCATGAACGGTTAATGCTTGTAACACCAAAAAAAGATACAGAGCCGAGAATTTCACCGGGCATGTCGTCAGAGAAAAGAAAGAATCTTCCAAATTCACCCTTTAGTAAAGCGGCATATTCGGCTTTTAATGTCGCTGTAATGTATTCTGTTGTATAAAAATTATCAGGCTTGGCAGCTTCGTACCTGTCGAATTCATCACGGTTATGGCTGTAGAATTCAAGCACTTTTCCTGCAAATGTTTCATTAAGTACCTTAAGCTTCATGCCCTCAAAAGCATATTCAAATTTCATAATCAGTCTCCATCATTTGTGGTAGTTGTATTCTTTTTTTTGCTTTTGCGCAGTTCCTTAAAAAATGTTGTAAGCATTTCTGAACATTCTTCTTCACATACCCCTTTAGTTATTTCGCACTGGTGATTAAATGTGGGAATCTGTAAAATATTAAGTATAGAACCGGCACAGCCTGCTTTTGGATTCATTGAGCCAATAACAACTCTTGGAATTCTTGCCTGAACAATAGCACCTGCGCACATCTGGCAAGGCTCAAGCGTAACATATAAAGTGCAGTCCTCAAGCCTCCAGTCACCCATATATCTGCTGGCTTTCTTTATCGCAGTAATCTCGGCATGACCGAGAGAGGTCTTATCTGTATTGCGTCGGTTGTAACCTCTTCCGATAACCTTCCCCTCATACACAATCACACAGCCGATAGGCACTTCATTGAGTTTATAAGCCTTCTTAGCCTGTGTGATTGCCTGTTTCATATATCTGTAATCATCTTTTTCAAAATCCAACTGAGTATTCTCCTCTAAACTATTCTCCACTAGATTATCCTCCGCAAAATATTATAAAAATTTTAACTTTTTTGTGAAAATGCGTCAACTTATCAGGAACATTTTTCGTATTAATAATAAAAGGAGGGAACGCGTGTTATGAAAAGAATACTGTTATTAATGGGAATTGTTCCAATTCTTATGTCTTTAGCATCATGCGGGAAAAAGGAAAATGTAACTGTTGAGGAGACAACAGAAGCGTGGGAGGAGATGTCTTATCTTGAACTTGATAAGACATTTACAGGCGAGGAGTTTATTGGAACATATGATACGGGCTGCATGGGAGCCGGCGGAGGATATGGCAGAGGTGAAGTTCCGCCATATTATACGCTGGGGATTGTCATGGAATGGCCGTCGCTGTATGCAGATAAAGATATATCAGCAATTACGGCAACGGTGTATAACACTACCGGATTTTTCGATGATTACAAGACGGACGAGCATGCATATTATAAAAGACGTAATTACAAAACCGGGGAGAAGAGGATAGTTGGAAGTGATGAAAATGCTTTAAGGCTTATATTTATGCTTGACATACCGACAACGCAGGACGTGTGGAATCTCTACATGCAGTCAAGAGTAGAAGAATACAGATATACGAATGAGTGCATTAATAAGGCTGTAATAGAGATTAAAGCAGAATATCAGGATGGAAGCACCGGAACAGATTATTACAGAATTGAATTGTACAATCAGTACAGTGCGGGCAGGATAAATATATATAAGCTTTCAGAAGAATAGGGGGATTGGTATGAGGGGAAATATTATTAAGAAAGTGATGATTCCAGCAGGGTTTCTTGCCGTGGTAATTATTGCAGTTGTTGTCTATGTGAGATTACATAGGAATAAAGAGGCATCGGCACAGCTTAATTATTCTGGAATTAAGGGGATGAATCTTGAAAATGTACCGCCTAATTACTGGAATACTGACGCCATACATAAAATAGCGGCAGCCGAGAACGGATATTATTATATTACAGATGAAGATATGCTTGTGTATTTTGATGTGGATAGCAAAGAGGAAGTCCCTGTCTGCGCAAGACCAGACTGCGCGCATAACTCAGCAAGCTGTGACGCATGTCTTAAGGGCTGCGTTGTGTACAACATTTATTATTATAATGGCAGCCTGTATTATATGCCGATAGAAAATGGTATGGCAAAATTGTGCAGAGCAGACCCTGACGGCGGTTCGCGGGAGATTATCGGGGAGCTGCTGCCATGTGATAACTCAAGTTCAATTCATCTGGCATTCCTTGGTGATTATGTGTATGCATTTGATAAGGGAACACATCTTGGAAGTGATGTGGAGTATACCGAGCAGATAATAGAGTTGTCATTGAAAGATGGCAGCAGAAATGTTGTCTATGAAGTTACAGGAAAGTCAATATCGGTTGCTAATGTTAAAGGATTTGGCGATAAGGTGATGTTTACCGTGATAGAAAGCAATAAGGATGATAAAGGAATTACCAGGGTGAAAAGCAGAGGGATTCTTGCTTATTCCCAGAGCGGGAAAAATGTTTCACAGATAACTACAGAAGATGTTAATGACTATTATTTCGATGATAATGGAGAAACATTTTATTATTATGTGAATGGTCAGGGATTGTATAAATCGGACATTAACAGTGAGCAGTCTGAACTGATATTTAAAGCTGATAAATACTGTGATTTCTGTAATGTTTCGTCAGATGGCAGATACATATATCTGAATAATGGTATGTATTGTAATTATTTTCACAGCATTATAGATAATGAAGAAAAGAAGTATGTTGTGCTTGATAAAAAAGGAAATGTTGTTAATGAAATACCGTGTCCGGAGGCACTGGATATGTTCTTTGGTGATGAGAGATATCTGTTCTGCCTGAATATGGGAGAGGACAGGCTTATGTATATAGATAAGCAGAATATTGAATCAGAGACAGAATGGAAAGAGGTATTTGACGGACCTATATATCTTCTTGACTGGAGGAATGTTAATAAGTAGAGAAAACGAGGGGTATTATGCAGGAGTTAAAGAGGGTTATTAATTATAAGAAGCTGATATTGATAGCTGCAATTGCGCTTGTCAACATAATATTTTTCCTGTATGCCAACAAACCGGTAACTGATGAGGGGATTCTTAGTTCAGAGAAGAATACACATACAAGATATCTGGAGGAGTATACAGACAGTGTTAATTCAGTAATCGACAATGCGGACAAATTAAAGAAATACAGTATATTTACTAAGGCAGGGTCATTCTCATATGCCAACATTCTGCAGACGGCAGATGATTTCAGGCGGGTTGCTGATGTAAATGTATTCGAGGATGAGTATAAAGGGGTAAAGAATTTTACAGGATATTATTATCAGTATTTCTTCTCAATGGCATTAATGCTGATTGTGATATATGACCTGTTTGCACAGAGAGACAACGGAATGTGGCAGCTTACATATGGAAGTTCTAAAGGACGTGTCATTCTTGCAATAAAACAGACTGGTGTAATTGCCGTTGCTGCGGTGCTTGTCCATACGGTAATGTACTGGACAACATTTGCCGCAGCAATGGCACAGAGCGGCGGCTTTAAGAATTTAGCCAATCCAATACAAAATATTGATACATTTGCAAAATTCACATATCCATGGAGCAAGATACAGTATATAATGGTTTTATACGTTATATCACTGATGTGCATAATGGCACTTGCACTGATAATATGGTCAGTGTTCGTATTGTTCAGAAACCGCAATCTGGCTATGGTTGTATTTCTGATATTTGCGGCGGTTGAGCAGTTTATATATTCGCATATTGATGTTCACAGCATATGGAACGGGCTGCATTACATTAACATAATCAGTATAGTTAATATTAATGATACATTTTCATCATACAGGAACTGGGGCGTTGGTACATTTGTGTTTCCTGTGTTCTCGGCGAGTCTGTTCGTACTTGTAATTATTACATGTATAATGACTTATATTGCGATAAATGTGTTCGCAGTAATGAAGCCTTACAGGAACGCATCATTGATTGCAAGGTTTACTGACCGTATATCAGCGGGATATCAGAAGATTCTGTTTAAGTTTCCTGATGTGGTTAAGGAGATTCATAAGCTTGTATTTTCTAATAAATGTGTATGGGTAATAGCTGCGATGTTCGTGGTTTCGGCATATGTGTGTTCATCAGGACAGTACTATTATACTGATGATAATAAGCATATGGATGAAGAGTATATCCTGCATGGAGGTGAGGATTATACATATTTTCAGGATTATCTTGATGAACTGCAGAAGAAATATGAAGCAGTTGAAGAGGAGATAGCTAAATATGCCGGGGAGTCATACGAGAATGTAGACCCTGTTATGTTCATGAATATTAAGCAGAGAGAACAACAGATAGTAAAAGAACAAAAACGTGCGCAGGAGTATGTAGATAAGATTGAATATATCGGACATATTGAAGATGATTATGGCACGCAGGCGTGGTTCATATCAGACAGGGGATATGAGGTTATCTTAGGTGACAAGGGATTATACCGCAGAATTATGATTACACTGGCACTGATTAGTGGTATAATGATTATATCAGCAGGCAGTGAACGTATAGAATATAAGTCAGGAATGATTCTGTTAGAGAGAAGTTCTGCAGATGGACGAAGGAAGATAGTAAGAGATAAATATATTGCCAATATTATATTAACGGTTGCATTAGCAGTGATGATTCATGGGATGGAATCAATATGGCTTAGGAATATTTACGGCATGCCGTATCTTAATGCACCAGTAGTAAGTCTTACATTTATGGGAAATGTACTGGGGAATAGAATTGGCAGTATCGGAGTTATAAAAAGTCTTATACTTCATACATCCGTAGGACAATTCATGATTGTGCGCTATATGACAGAGCTGGTATGCGAGCTTGTAATTATGCTGGTTATGATGAAGGTTGGAAAATCATTAGGAAAGAGAAGGTACAGGGTATGAAATTAGAGGTAAGGAATTTAAAGAAAACTTATGGTACAGTTCAGGCACTGAAGGGGATTAATTATACATTTACACCGGGAGTATATGGTATTCTTGGTGCTAATGGAGCAGGAAAGAGTACGATGATTAATCTTATCACTGATAATGTATCAAGAGACAAGATGAATGGTGGAAGCATTCTTTTTGGAGAGAACAGTGCCGAGGAAGATATATTAAAGCTTGGTAAACAGTTCAGGGGTCTGGTTGGATATATGCCGCAGCAACAGGGTTTTTATGAAGATTTTTCGCCTAAAGCATTTCTTAAATATATGGCAGAGATTAAGGGTGTTAAGAAGATTAAGACTACTGATGAGAATGGCAATGAGGTTGTTAAGACGGTCAACCAGCAGATTGATGAACTGCTTGAGGTAGTTAATCTTACGAAGGTTGCATATAAAAAGATTGGAGGATTTTCAGGAGGAATGAAGCAGAGAGTGCTGCTTGCACAGGCACTTCTTGGTAATCCTAAGATTCTTATACTTGATGAGCCGACAGCAGGACTTGACCCTAAAGAGAGAATCTCAATAAGAAACTATATTGCAGAGCTGTCTAAGGACAAGATAATTCTTTTCGCAACTCATGTTGTAAGTGATATTGAATGTATTGCTGATAAAGTACTTCTTCTAAAGAGCGGAGAGATAATTGCGACAGGAACACCTGTTGAGCTTATTGAAAGTATGGCTGGAAAAGTCGGTGAGATAACATGCACGCTTGACGAGGTCGGCGAGCTGCAGAAGGAATACAAGATTGGCAATATCAGACAGAGAAAGAACGGTCTTGCGTTAAGAGTTGTAGGTGATGAGCTGCCAGAAGAAGCAGTAAAAGTTGGAGATAATATTGACCTTGAGGATGTATATCTGTATTATTTTGAGTAGATTATCAGAATATGAGATAGTCGGAATAACGGAATATCAGATTGTCAGGGAGAAATATCATGGAACTTATTAAAGGAAGACCTGCCGATGAAACAGGAAGATTAGAAAAAGAAATCAGAGTATATGATTTGTTGGATAAGCTTGGAATGGAATATTACAGAACAGACCATGAGCCTGCTACAACAATGGAAGTGTGTAATGACATAGATAAGATTCTGGACACACTTATATGTAAGAATCTTTTCTTATGTAACAGACAGAAGACGAATTTTTATATGCTTATGATGCCGGGTGACAAGCCATTTAAGACAAAGGATCTGAGCAAGCAGATTAATTCAGCGCGACTTTCATTTGCAGATGAATCATATATGGAGGAATTCCTTGATATAACACCAGGTTCGGTATCTATAATGGGACTTATGAATGATACGGATAACCATGTGCAGTTACTGATGGATAAGGAAGTGCTTGAGGGAGAATCTCTCGGATGTCATCCTTGCATTAATACATCAAGTCTTAAATTAAAGACTAAGGAAGTGATGGAGAAATTCCTTCCGGCTGTTCATCATGAGGCGGTGATAGTTGAGCTGCCTAGGTATGAAGAATCTAAGGATGAAGAAAAGTAATAATATGTAGAGATATGTTTAGGGTAATATGTATGAAATAATATGTGTAAGGCAGCTTCTGCGTGGATTGTGGAGGCTGTCTTTTTTGTCAATGCTTCACACCTTGACAACAGGCATATATAACAAGTATAATTGAAATACCGTGCAGCCGGGGTAGTAGCGGCACCTTGAACCTGCAATCCGCTATAGCAGGGGTGATGTTCGGCAGAGGGCTGATGTTTATGGAGCAGCCCGGTGTAAGTGGTGTTGACATTTGGGTCTTTCACGACGGAAATCCACGAACCATGTCAGGTCAGGAATGAAGCAGCATTAAGTGGAAGCTTCCGGGTGTTGAAAGGGTGCCTGGATCGAGCTAACTGCATCGGTAACGTCTGTGGACAGAAGTTCGAAGCCGGACGCACGGCTTTTGTTATTAAAATGTTACTCGTCGCAGCTAATTTAGGAATGTCAGGCAGATTCGTCATGCTTGCATGTAAGAAACTGTATGATATTCCTAAATTATCCTGCGAAGCAGGAACTTAACCGACATAAGTAAAACATAAGCTGCGAAGCAGCGACAGACGCCGGAGGCGGATGGTTTTACGCATGAGGTTAAGGGCTGCGAAAGTAGATACAGCGCAGAGGGAGGTAACCATGTCATATCAGGCCTTATACAGAAAATGGCGTCCAGACAATTTTAATGATGTCAAGGGACAGGATACAATAGTAACGACTCTGCGAAATCAGATTAATGCAGACAGGATAGGTCATGCATACCTGTTTTGCGGAACGAGAGGAACTGGTAAAACATCAGTTGCCAAGATATTTGCGAAGGCAGTTAACTGCGAACATCCGGTTGACGGCAATCCTTGTGGGGAGTGTCCGACATGCAAAGCGATTGCAGCAGGAACAAGCATGAATGTAATAGAGATAGATGCGGCATCTAATAATGGTGTCGATAATATAAGACAGATAAGGGAAGAGGTCCAATATTCACCGACAGAGGGCAGATTTAAAGTCTATATCATCGATGAGGTTCATATGCTTTCTACAGGAGCGTTTAATGCATTGCTAAAAACACTGGAAGAACCTCCGGCATATGTAATATTTATACTGGCTACTACAGAGGTGGCGAGGATTCCTATTACTATCCTTTCAAGATGTCAGAGATATGACTTCCACAGGATAACAATAGAGACGATTGCTGACAGACTGTCAGAACTTATGAAGGCAGAGGGGATGACCGTAGAAGATAAGGCTATAAAATATGTTGCTAAAGCAGCAGACGGTTCTATGCGTGACGCATTAAGCCTGTTAGACCAGTGTCTGGCATTCTATTTGGGAAAGGACCTTAAGTATGAAAATGTACTTGAAGTTCTTGGAGCAGTTGACACAGCGGTATTCAGTAAAATGCTTTCAACGATCCTGTCAGGGGAGGTTGCTGTATGCATGTCACTGATGGAAGATCTAATAATGCAGGGAAGAGATTTGTCGCAGTTTGTTACAGACTTTATATGGTATCTGAGGAATCTGCTTCTTATTAAGACAACTAAAGATGCAGACAGAATAGAAGATGTAATAGAAGTATCAAGGGATAATCTTGAGGATTTGAAGAAAGATGCACAAAATGTTGATATAGATACACTTATGTATTATATAAGAGTGTTATCAGAGTTATCGAATGACCTTAAATTCTCTACACAGAAGAGAGTTAAAACAGAAATAACATTTATAAAGCTGATGCGCCCGGCAATGGATAACAGTCAGGATATCGGCGATGTTGTAAGCCGTGTGACAATGCTTGAAGGGCAGTTACAGAAAGTACTTGATGATATTAAAAGTGGCAGACTTGTAAATGCAGGTGCTGCGGGTGGTCAGGCAGCGGCAGTGCAGCAAGCACCAAAGAAGCCTGTAGTAAAGCGTGTATATGACGCTGTTCCAGAAGATGTTAAGGCAATTGCGGCAGGCTGGAAGGATATCGTTGCAACGATAGATGATCCGGTTAATCAGACATTTTTACAAACTGCACATGTTACATTAGCAGAAGATGGAATTAGTCTTGAAATTATGGTAGAATCACTTAGTGCCTATAATTCACTCAGCAGACAGGAAGTTATGGAGAGCATAGAGAATGTCATTGAGGAGAGAACAGGAGTAAGGGTTTCAATTAAAGTGACTAAGCTTAACGATGATGAGGATTTCCACAGCAGATTTGTGGATCTTAAGGAACTCGTAGGCATAGATATAGAAGTAGATGATAAGGAGGAACTTATATAATGGCTAAAAGAGGTGGTTTTCCAGGAGGAATGCCTGGTAATATGAATAATCTGATGAAGCAGGCACAGAGAATGCAGCGTCAGATGGAAGAGCAGCAGGCAGAGCTTGAGAATAAGGAATTCAGCGCTACAGCAGGCGGCGGAGTAGTTGAGGTAACTGTTACAGGTAAGAGAGAAGTATCTAAGGTTAAGATTGATCCTGAAGCAGTTGATCCGGATGATGTAGAGATGCTTGAGGACTTAATTGTGGCAGCTACTAATGAAGCTTTAAGAAAATGCGAAGAAGAGTCACAGGCACAGATGGCTAAGATTACTGGAGGACTTGGAGGATTAGGCGGAGGCTTATTCTAATGGACATCTACAGTGGTCATATAAACAGATTAATTGAAGAATTGTCGAGATTACCAGGGGTTGGGGCGAAGAGTGCCCAGCGCCTGGCATTTCACATTATAAACATGCCTGAGTCTGAAGTTAAGAGCCTTGCAGATACAATGATTGATGCAAAGCAGCATATCCACTACTGTAAGGAGTGTTTTACACTTACAGATGAAGAACTTTGTCCAATATGCCGAGACCAGAAAAGAGATCATAAGACTATTATGGTAGTAGAACAGACAAGAGATATGGCGGCATATGAAAAGACAGGAAAGTATGAGGGGGTATATCATGTCCTTCATGGTGCAATAAGCCCGATGCTTGGAATCGGACCGGCTGATATCAAGTTAAAGGAGCTTATGGTAAGACTTCAGGGAGATGTTAATGAGGTTATCATTGCAACCAATTCTAATCTTGAGGGTGAGACAACAGCAATGTACATAAGCAAAATGATAAAGCCAACAGGAATTAAGGTGACAAGAATAGCAAGCGGAGTTCCTGTCGGCGGCGACCTTGAATATATCGATGAGGTTACACTTTTAAGAGCGTTAGATGGAAGAACCGAGCTTTAACATTCGGATAAGAACTGGTGTTTAAGATCAAGATAAAAAGCTGAGTTGCAGGATTAGTGCCTGAGCGCACCAGACACTAATCAATATGTGTAAAATGCGTGCGCAGAAATGAAGAATACTATGGCAGAGAATATGACAGGTGATATCATATCGGATCACCGTGAGCGAATGCTTAATCTGAAGAAATATTATCCATTCTTCAGATTAATAGATACATCATTTTCTAATTTCAAGGACGGCAAGTACGAAATCCTTGATATGGGCTATATAGTTATGGCAGTTCTCCGTTTCTTTATAGAGGAGAATAACTTTAAGGAAAAAGATGTTACATATCCCGAATATCTTGATTTCTTAAGGCTGATACTTAAGAGAGATTTCGGGCTTGATTTGAATGAACAGGACAGCAAAGATATTGCTGATTATATATTTGACAAGATAAAGAATGATGGCAGACCATTTGAATTCTCGTATTTTGACCCGGTGGACAGGAAAAAGAGAGTCTCAAGAATGAAGATAATCGAGAGTTCGATAAGGGACAATACCGTGTGGTATTCGATAAGTCCGGATGCTATTGAATTCTATCTTGATACCAAGGAAATCAAGGACGAGAGCAGGATAAGCGTATCCCAGCTCCTTCTCGAAAAAATGATTAATTCACAGAACTTCCGTGGCGGAGTTGAAGTCGTTGAAAGAATCAACGAAGAGGTCAACCGTCTTAAGTTAAAGAAGAATGAGGTCATGACAATACTGTCGGGTGATGTATTTGCAGGAATAGAGGCTTATGAGGAATTCGTCAAAACAGGAATGAAATGGTTTGATGATGAGGAAAAGCTTTTTAAGAAGAACCGTGACCTTATTGCGAAATCAATCGAGAAGCTTAATGCGTCAGGCAGCACAGGCGAAGGCTATTACAGGACGATGAACGAGATATACAGCCTTGAGACACAGCTTAAGCAGGCGATGAACAGGCACAGTGAGCTGTTAAAGGATTGTACAGAAATGCAGAAAATGACCGATGATGCAATAAGACGCGCGAAGCTTGGCAGATTAAGAAGCCATATGGATTTCACATCGGCACTTTCAGATATGATTAAGAGGGACAATGCAGATATATTAGTCACAATGTTAAGTCCGCTTCTAAAGCCGAACATAAGAAAGACATTTGACCTGATAAGCATTGATGACGCGCTTATGGTGAAGTCTCCAAGATATGAGGAGAAAGAACTTATAAGCAATGAAAGACCGGAAGATATCGAGTTTGAAGATGAGATTGAGGAGAAGAGAATTAAGGATAATTACATATTCCTTATGAAAAATCTTGTTGCGTGTTTGAAAAAATCGGATATTATAACTCTCGGTCAGTTTGCAGACGCAATGAAGAGAGCGTATGGAGAGCAGGTTTTAAGAAATGCGGATTTTTTCTCTTTCTTTGTCAATCTGTGTCAGAAGGATGAATACCAGCTTGGCGGTGATGCAGGGGAAGATACATTTCTTGATGCATACTTAGAGGAAGGCTTTAAGGATTCGGAAAGCTTTACATTTGTAATAAGAAAAGGGCTTGACGGTCAGGTTACATTGTCGGATAACTGCGTGATGGCAGATGTTGAATTTGTACGAAAGGAAGCACATGGAGAATAGAAATCTAGATAAGGCGCTGGACATAGTTTCTAAGCTTATCACAGGGGAAAATGTGTCTGAGAGAGGCGCAAATGCGGCTCTTTATCAGGAATACAATAATAACGCAGAAGTGTATGACATCGTTCATATGTCTTTAAAGAAATTTAATCTTAACATATACGAATATAATAACGGATTGTATGTGAGCGCAGGTGATAACAACAAGGTGTTCGGATATTCCAATGAGGAATTAAGAAATGTACTTGGCTTAAGGGTTAATAAAGAGTTATATCTTGCGTATTTCATAATCTACAATATCATAACAGAGTTTTATTCAGACACGATGAGTTCTACTTATGCAGAATTCATAAGGGTAGAGGATATCATTAAAAATGTTGATAAGACAACAGGCGGTATTGTCGATAAGAGTGCAGGGCTTGTGCTTGATGAGGTTGAGGAGAACAGCTTTAAGCAGATAGCACTTACATGGGACGAGCTGCCGGTGACAACAGTAGAGGATCAGACAGGAGCGAGGGCAGCAAGAAATTCCAAGTCGGGTATGGTAAAGCTTGTGCTTAATTTCTGTGTTGCACAGGAGCTTTTAGTTGAGAGTCAGGACAGATATTATCCGACAGACAGATTCAGAAGTCTTATAGAGAATTATTTTGATGATTACAGAGGACGATTTGCCGAGCTTATGAATGGAGGAAGAGATGCCGCAGATTAACAGAATCAGAGTTAATAATGTTAAATATAATTTCGGTACACAGGTGTATGACGATTTTGTAATGCGCTTCAACTGCCAGAATACTATATATGACCTTGCCAATGGTGGTGGTAAGAGTCTGCTTATGCTGCTTCTTATGCAGAATATGCTTCCTAACTGTACGCTTGATGATAAGCAGCCGATTGAGAAGCTTTTCAGACAGGGAAGCGGTAATACATGTATTCATTCTTTAGTAGAGTGGAAGTTAGACCCATGCTATCAGAAGGATGGATTCAGGTTCATGACTACAGGCTTCTGTGCAAGAAAGGGCAGAGGCACAGAGGATGAGACACAGGAAGGACAGGAGCAGACAGCATCTTCTGCCAGTGTTGAATACTTTAATTACTGCATATTCTACAGAGAATTCGGGGACAATGACATTAAGAATCTTCCGCTTGTAAATAACGGGGAGAGAATTACATATAACGGACTTAAGGCTTACCTTCGTGAACTTGAGAAGAGTGAGTACAAATATATTGTTAAAATATTTGACAGAAAAGGCGATTATCAGAGTTTTATAAGCAATTATGGAATATATGAGAGTGCATGGGAAATTGTCCGTGGAATTAACAAGACAGAGGGACATGTAAGAACATATTTTGAGTCAAATTATAAGACAAGCCGTAAGGTTGTGGAGGATCTGCTTATAGAGGAGATTATCCAGAAATCCTTCAATAACAAGCTGTCAGTTGATAATGATGAGGGCATGATGGCACAGACTCTTATGGATATCAAGGACAAGTTAGTGGAGCTTTCCAAGAAACATTCACAGCTTGGAGCATATGACAGCCAGATTGCAGCTATCGACAGTTTTAAGGAATATTTGTCGACATACGAAGCATTTTATAACAGAAAAGAAGAGATAGAGAAGCAGCTTTATGACCTGCTTCTTGTTGCCATGAGCGAAAGTGACAAGAAGGATAAGGAACTTAAAAGTCAGGATGACCTTATCACTAAAATGCATGACGAGCTGGCACATGAGAAGGAAGCCATAGCAGTTGCAGAGGTTATGTCTGAAAAGAATTCAATGGCGGGCGTTGAAAGTCTGGTTAAGGAGACAAGAAAGACACTTGAACTTAAGAACGCAGCAATTGCGGAGGCAAGAGGAAAGCTTTCTTTAATGGAATCTGCCAATGATTATAAGGATTATGCAGAATATGAGAAATCCTACAAGGGATTACAGGTTGCCATTGAGAACAGATTAAGAGAAGACACTGACATAACAGCGGAGTTAAAGATACTTGCAGCAGGCTACAGAAAGTTCTATGAGACAGAGTCAGGCAGATTAAAGGAAAAGCTTGATATAGCTGTCAACCGTGTTAAGGCGCTTGAGGTCAAGTTGTCAGAGACTAAGGACAACCTTAGAAATGCTGATAAGGAAGCCGCAGGTCTTGGCAGTCTTTCAGATAACCTTGAAAATGAAATACAGGCATTACAGACACAGCTTGGAGAATTGTTATCTGAGGCAGGAACTGTTGTATGTGAAAATGCATCTGAAGAATATGATAAGTCATTCAGGGATAAAGAACTGTTAAAGAATGAAGAAGCAAGAATGTCCGAAAAATTCAATGATATTCAGCAGCAGTTAATGTCACTTAATGAGACAATATCAGGTAATAAGGCACTTATTGATATATTTACAGAGCAGTCAGAAAAACTTAAAAAGGCTGATGAAGCCGGAAGTGCTGATACAGAGCGCATGGATAAAATCCGTGAAATATATAATGCAGATAATGATGAGGCAATGCTTTCAGTTATTCTTGAGACTTACCAGAAGATGCGT
>ERZ1026868.728-NODE-728-length-19205-cov-6.806423_pt1 | contig 19205 bp, 15 predicted proteins | sample MGYA00380164_ERZ1026868 | MGnify/ENA primary metagenome ERZ1026868 (study PRJEB33269, sample SAMEA4719800) | human gut metagenome | biome: human-associated habitat; feature: organic feature; material: feces | place: Cameroon | collected 2013-10 ... | reverse complement strand
GTATGAACGTTGGTATTGTTTCACTTGGGTGTGCAAAAAACCAAGTCGATTTAGAGGAGATTCTAGCTTACCTGAAGACAAATGGTTTTGAAACTGTGTCGGATCCAGAACTCAGCGATATCATTATAGTCAACACCTGCGGATTCATTGAATCGGCAAAGAAGGAATCGATTGATGCGATTCTTGAAAGGTGCCGTTTTGGAAAGCCGGTTGTTGTAACTGGCTGTCTTGCAACGCGTTATCTGAAAGAACTCAAGGAAGAGATTCCTGAAGTCGCTGAATGGATTCCTTTGGAAGAATACAAAAACTTCGGGGAGCATTTCCAAAAGCTAGTCAAAGACCGAAAGTTATCTGGAGAAATAGATCCAACGAAACGTAGGTTCATCTCTCCAAAACGGGAAGCCTATCTTCGTATTTCGGATGGCTGCAATAACTTCTGCACATTCTGTGCGATTCCTTATATCCGCGGTCGTTTTAAGTCTGTTCCTTTTGAGACATTAAAAACCGAACTGAATGAAATGGAAGAAGATGGTATTCGCTCCTTAACTGTTATCAGCCAGGATACCTCTAGGTATGGAAAAGACATTGGTCTAACCTTAACAGATTTAGTCAAGGAGATTGTAAAGCATCCTACGTTTGACTTTGTTAAGCTCAGGTACCTTTACCCTGATGAAGTTCCTCAGGAACTAATTAATCTTTATGCTGCCGATAACAGCCTGACTCCTTACTTCGATCTTCCTGTCCAGCATTTTTCTAATAATGTTTTAAAGCACAGGGGACGCAGAGGAACGGAGCAGGATATTATTGACTTGATTCATCGTTTCCGTGAAAAAGTTCCGAACAGCATCATCCGTACAACCGTTATGGTTGGCTTCCCCGGGGAAACCGAAGAAGATGTTGATGAGTTAATCAAGCAAAGGAAAGAACTGAAGTTCGATCATCTTGGCTGCTTCACTTATTGTCCGGAAGAAGGAACACCTGGTGCAAAATTCAAGGACCAGATTCCAGAAGAAATCAAGCTTGCCCGTTATAAGAGAGTCAGGCAGACACAAAAACGAATTTCCTATGCCCTCAACAAAAAGAGAATCGGCCAGACTTATCGTTGCCTTGTCACGAAGAGGAACAAAGATAATCTATCTTATTCCTGTATCAATAACGTTTATGCTCCCGATGACATTGACGGTGAAAGGCGACTTTATTCCCGTTATCCGTTGAATGAAGGCGATTTGGTTAATGCAAAGGTTGTCAATGCCGGCGTCTATGACTTGGAGGCGGAGGTTACTGACATCATCAGAAAGGCGTAAGTGAAGTGATTTTCGGCAAATACGTTAACAAATACTACAAAAAATACTGGTACTATTTCCTTTTAGTTCTTATTGTCGACTCCTTAGTAGATATTAGGCAGCTGAGGCTTCCCCTCCTTATGGGAAATGTAGTCTCTGCCTTAAATAACAAAAGCATTCTCCCTATCGAGGGTGAGAGACCTTGGCATCGTTTTTTTACTGGCTATGTGAGCCAATTTGTCATCTCATCTTCAGAAAACATTCCTCTATACAAGACGGACCTGTTTATTTTGATTATTCTTTTGTTTTCTATTGGTATTAGGATTTTCTTAGGTCGAATGGGATGGCGCTTTCTTCTTGGAAGAATTGGAGCCAATATCGAACGGGATTTGAGAAAAGAAAGGTTTGTCCATATACAAACTAGGCCAGTCTCCTACTATTCTGATAAGAAAGTCGGTGGCTTGCTTTCTTTCTTTACAAATGATGTGCAGACAATCGTTGTCTGTTTCACAGATGGAATCCTCGATACAGTCGACTTAGTTGTCTTAGGTACGGTCTCTTTGGTTGGAAGGAGGACAAGGAGTTACCAGATTGCTCTGTATACTGCTCTTCCTTTAGTTCTTTTCATTGTTTTCGGTGGAATGGTGGGTAAAAGGGAATCCAAACGTTTTAAGATTTCTTCGGATGCTTTTGAAGACCTTTCTGATTTTACAGAAGAGAATCTTCAAGGCTTTAATGTTATCAAATCATTCCGCAAAGAGAAGGAACGTCAGAAGTCGTTCAAAATGCTGTCAAAAAAGTCTGAGACCACTTCGATATCCTACCTTCGCTTTTCTTCCAGGATTTCTGCTTCCATCAATATCCTCTTAGCTTTTACCTTCGGAATCCTTTACATAAGGTGTGCTTATTCGATTCTCGATAACGATATCAGCTTCGCCGGTAAAATCACTGACGTTGGAAAAAGGATGACATTCACCGGATATTATGAGTCTCTCATCTGGCCAAGGATGGCTGGTGGTCTTTTGATTGACTATGCTTCAAGAGGAAAAGGCGCGCAAAAGCGTGTTGGTGAAATACTTTCTGCCAAAGGAGACATCAACGATCAAAGGAATCCTTCCCGCAAGGAATTAAAAGGCAAAGTAGCCTTTAACCATCTGTCTTTTTCTTATCCGGATGGAAAAGGGGAAGCCTTGAAAGACATTTCTTTTACCGTCAACCCTGGTGAAATCATTGGTATCTTGGGACGTACGGGTTCTGGAAAATCAACCTTGGTTTCTTTGCTTTCAAAACTATACCCTTTAAAACAGGGTCAATTGATGATTGATGATGTTGACATCTGTGAATGGAGAAAAGAAGACCTCCGGAATAATATCGGATTCGTTCCACAACTCGGCTATCTATTTTCCGGAACCATTAAGGAAAACATTGCCTTTAGTGAACGTAAGAAAGAGAACATCAATTTCAACAAGGTAAAAGAATGTGCTACCTTGGCGTGCATTGATAAAGATATTCTTTCCTTCCCGGAAGGGTATGATACGATTGTCGGAGAAAGAGGCTCAACGCTTTCTGGTGGTCAAAGACAACGTGCTTGCCTTGCCAGAGCTTTCTACAAAACCCCCTCAAGGCTTGTCCTAGATGACTCGCTTTCTGCCGTTGATGCAGATACCGAAAAAGAAATCTTAGATCATCTTCGCACAAGGAAGAAAAAAAGGACAACTTTCGTCATTGCCCATCGTGTCTCAACACTTGAAAACGCAGATAAGATTCTTGTCATGGATGAAGGCAGAATCGTAGGCATGGGAACCCATAAAGAACTTCTTCAGACCTGTTCCCTTTATCACGATATTGTCGAAATGCAGAAGCTTCAGAAGGAGAGGAACTAATTCATGGAAAACAAGAAAAAAGTCTCTCTAAACCAGAAGTTCTCGGTTCTTCGAGGAATCCTTCCTTATTTCAAGCCTTACAGGAAACCATTTATCCTCATTCTTATCGGCGACGTATTTGTGAATGCCCTTTTTACTGGTGAGCCTTTCTTAGCCAAGATTCTTATTGACTATCTTTCCAAGACTTCTAGGATGCCGAAACCTTATTCCTCCGATGCCTTTCTTCCTGTAATCTATTTAACCATTGCCGATACTGCTCTATGGCTAAGTGCTGGCTTTGGCGCTTATTTCGTCACAATGGGGCTGAAGAAGCTCGGACAATATGTCATCCGGGATAGGCGAAATGATAGGTTTAGAAAAATTACGGATTATTCTCTCAGCGAATTAAGAGAGCTTAAAATCGGAAGTTATGTCACCCGGATCACAAACGATACCCAAAACCTTTCGACTCTTTTTTCCGATATTGTGCCTGAGTTCCTGCGGTCAATCGGAACAATCCTGATTATTACAATTGGTACTTTTATCGTTTCCGGAAGGAATGGATGTTTTTACTTTGGTTTTATCTTCCTTGCCTTTATTCCAATTGTCTTCTTTGTTTCTCTTTTCTTCACAAAGCAAACAAAAAAATATTACCGTACGAATAAGAAGTGCATTTCGGAAAGGAATTCCTTCTTGAGTGAAACCTTCCAAGGTGTCAAAGTCATTAAAGTTTTTTCTGCCGAAGAGAAAAAGAAAGATGAATTCGATGAAAGAAACGAAGCGATTCGTTCTTCCGCTCTCAAATGTTCTAATGTCTACTCCGCTTTCTATCCAACAAGGTATCTTCTCCAAGTCATCTGCTATGTCATCATCATTTCCATCGCTCTTCCGAAAGTCACAAGGGACCCCTCCATGGGTGGACTTACAATTGGAACTTTCCAGATGCTGATTTCCTTCAACGGGCAGTTTTTCCAGCCGATTCAATCCGTTACAAAAATGCTCAATCAGAGGCAGTCTATCTTTTCTAGCGCAGAGCGTGTCCTCTTTGTGTTGAATTCCAATGCAAAAGAAGAAGAAAAGGAAAAGGGAATATCGGTTCCTTCTTTCAAAGGAAAAATCGAGTTCAAGCATGTTTACTTTGCCTATGAAGGGGATGACTATGTACTGAAAGACATAAGCTTTGTCATCCAACCAGGTCAGACCGCTGCCTTTGTGGGAGCAACTGGTGCTGGAAAATCAACCATTATCTCCTTAATCAATCGTACCTATGAAGTTAACTCAGGCGAGATCCTGATAGATGATGTCAATATCAAAAACTATTCTCTCGACTGCATCCGGAAGAACATCGGTGTCATGCTCCAGGAAGTCTTCCTATTCTCTGGAACAATCAGTGATAATATTTCACTCGGAGATGGGAAAATATCTCAAAACGAGATTGTCTCTGCCTCTAAGGAAGTTGGAGCAGACAACTTCATTGACAAGCTTCCCGGCAAATACCAAGAAAAAGTCAAAGAACGAGGAGACAATTATTCCGCTGGTCAAAGACAGCTAATCTCCTTCGCAAGAACCCTTGTCTACAAACCATCCATGGTTCTTCTCGATGAAGCGACTGCTAATATCGATACGGAAACCGAAAGCATTATCCAGAAATCTTTGGAAAAGATGCGCAGCATCGGAACAAGGGTTATTGTTGCCCATCGACTAAGCACCATCAAAAATGCAGACATTATCTTCGTCATTCATAAAGGACATCTGAGGGAGCAAGGAAACCATCAAGAATTACTAAAGAGGCATAAAATCTACTATAATCTATATCAGTTACAGAATAGGGAAAACAATTTAGGGAAAGGACAGACAAGCCATGACCAAAATGAAAATCAGTCTCTATGATTCCTACCAGGGAAAAAGGCGGGAATTCGTACCATTAGATGAAAACGAAGTCGATATCTATTACTGCGGGCCAACGGTTTACAACTACGTTCACCTTGGAAACTTCCGTCCAACCATTACCTTCGATCTTCTCACCCGATTCAGGGATGAGTGCGGATATCAGGTAAAGTGTGTTTCGAATTACACCGACATCGACGATAAAATCATTAAGGAAGCAAAAAAAGAAGGAAAGAGCGAAAAAGATCTTTCCGAGTTCTATATCAAAGCTTACGAGGATTGCTTAGACCAGCTTCATATTCTTCCTCTTTATAATCATCCAAAGGCAAGCCAGTACATTAATATCAGGGCTTCCTTTATCAAAGACTTAGTTGACAAAGGATACGCCTATCAAGCCGATGACGATATCTATTTCCGTGTCAACAAGATCAAAGATTACGGAACTTTAAGCAAACAGAATATCGATGACCTTGTTGCCGGATCGCGAATCGATGTCAACTCCCACAAGGAAAACCCACTCGATTTTGCTCTCTGGAAACTAACCAAAGACGATGGCATCAAATTCGATACCGTTGTCGGAACCGGTCGTCCTGGCTGGCATACGGAATGTGTTGTCATGGTCAACTCTGTCTTCCATAAACCATTGATTGATATCCATGGGGGAGGCTTCGATTTAAAGTTCCCACATCACGAAAACGAAATCGCACAGTCGGAAGCAAGCCATAATACGCATCTTGCAAATTATTGGAGGCATGTCGGCTTCCTTCTCACAAACGGAACCAAGAGGAGTAAATCCTTAGGCAATTCCATTCTTGCTAAGGATGTCTTAGCACGTCACAGCGGAAATGCAGTCCGTAGGTTCTTCTATTCAACCCATTACCGTGCTCCAATCAATTATACAGAAGAACAATTGGATTTATTCGATAAGAAAGCAAACAAGTTTGCTTCTGCAAGGAAACGTGCTTCTTGCACCCTTCAATTGAATAATGTCGAGAAGAAACCAGTTATCGAATCCGATTACAACGAATTTATGTCCTCTCTTGCCAATGATCTGAACGTCTCGAATGCTAGGGCAGTTGTAGACAAGGATATCAAGGAAAGGAATTCTCTTTTAAGGAAGAAGCCGCTTGATTTAGAAAAGCTGTCATCCATCTTTGAAACCTTGAACAAGTTCTTCTCCATCCTCGGCTTAATCTTTGAGACTCCTGTTGTTTCAGAAGAAGATAAAGCAAGGTACAACAATTACAGGAAAGCCCGGGAAGAGAAGGATTTTGCAACCTCGGATAAACTTCGTCCTATCCTTAGGCAGAAAGGACTCTTATAGAATGTACGATTATCTCATTGTCGGCGCAGGCCTCTTTGGAGCCTCCTTAGCTGCTAGGAGGAAGAAGGACTATAAAGTCCTAGTTGTTGAAAAGCTTCCTTATGTCGGTGGCGCTATTCGTAGTGAGCGCAAGGATAATATTGACATCCATGTCGTTGGACCTCATATTTTTCACACCTCTGATGAATTTGCTTGGAATTTCTTTGATTCCTATGGGAAAAGGAAAACGTTCATCAATGAACCTTTAGCCTTCTATAAAGGAAAATACTACCATAGGCCTTTCAACAGGAACACGTTCAAGGACTTATGGGGAATAACAGACCCGGAAGAAGCAAAGAAGAAAATCCAAGAACAGATTGATGCAAGTGGAATCCAAGAGCCGAAGAACCTAGAAGAGCAAGCCATTAAAAGGGTCGGAAAAGATATCTTTGAGATTCTAGTGAAAGGATATACAGAGAAGCAATGGGGCCGTCCTTGTAACGAACTTCCTGCCTCGATTATCAAACGTCTTCCGGTCCGTTTCACCTTCAATAACAACTACTTCAACGACACTTATTCTGGCATTCCTAGGGAAGGCTATACCAAAACCATTGAAAACAGGCTGGAAGGTGTTGATGTCAGGCTGAATAAAGACTTCCTTGCTGACAAGGATAATCTTGAGAAATTAGCAAAACATGTCATCTATACCGGCCCGATTGATGCATATTTCAATTACCGACTTGGTCATCTTGAATATCGGACTTTGAAATTCGAGACAGAGAAACTCAATCAAGAATATTATCAGAAAGCAGCCGTTGTCAATTATACGGATAAAGATGTTCCTTACACCCGTATCTGCGAACACAAGCACTTCAGGGACAGAGGTAGTAAGGTTACCTATATCACAAAAGAATATCCTAAGGAATTCGAAGAAGGCGATAGGCCTTTATATCCAATCAATAACGAAAAGAATAAGAGCCTAAGCCAAAGCTATAAGGACCTTGCAAAAGAGGTTAAGAATGTCAGCTTTGCAGGACGTCTTGGAAACTACAGCTACTTTGATAGGGATGACACTATCATCGAAGCAAAGAAGCTCTACCAAAAGCTAACAGGAAAATAAGATAGAATAAAAGACCGGCATCGCGCCGGTCTCTTTTTTTATTTTCTAAGCTGCTTCGGATGTTTCTTCTTATCCTCGTCAAGGATCTTATCCCAGTTCTCCCTATCATCCTTCGAGGGAACGAAGACGTAAGGATCATTGCGGAAGAGTCCGTAGTAGTCGAAACCGAATCCAACGATGTAACGCTGTTCCTCCGTAGTGAGTCCGGTGAAATCAGCTAATTCGTTATAGGTTTCCTTCGGATTCTTGCGCTTAACAAGAACACAAACATAAAGATGTTTCGGTTTATACTTTTTCCTAACAAAGTCTTTCAGGAAGTGCCTCGTTGTTCCAGTGTCGATAATATCTTCGACTAAAACAACATCACGACCCTCTAAATTATGGTCTGGCTCTTTTTCAAGAGTGACTTTTCCGGTAGAAGATTCACCATTGTAAGAAGAAACCTTCCTGGTATCTAACCAGTAAGCACCCTTAAGATGACGGACTAATTCAAACAGGAAAGGCAGAGCACCGTTCCTGACTCCAACGAAAATCGGAATTCCGTTATCATCTTCTTTCAGCTTTGGTTCGATTTCGGATGCAAGACGGCCACAGATGCGAGAGATTTCATCTTCCGACAGAATAAGTTTCTCCATAAGCGAGCTCCTTTGTAAACATTTTTATTTTAAAGGAAAGCAAAAGAAGTTGGTAGAATTTCTCTTTTTTATTTAAATGAAACCGCTTAACATTTCTTGATTTTTCACTCAAAAGCAGCCTAAACAAGACAAAAAGAAAGATCCTGAAAAAATTAAAAAATTTCTCTTGCTTTTCTTTGGGCTACATGCGATAATCTTAAAGCGCGAAAGAAAGCGCTGGATGGATCCTTAGTGTAGCGGCCTATCACGTCTCCCTGTCACGGAGAAGATCACGGGTTCAAATCCCGTAGGATCCGCCATCTATTTGCAGGCGTAGTTCAGTGGTAGAACGCGACCTTGCCAAGGTCGACATGCGGGTTCGATTCCCGTCGCTTGCTCCATTAGAAAATTAAGTCCGGAACTTCCGGACTTTTTTCTTTCTCTTTTTTCACTATAATGGAGTCATTATGTACAAGGGCTTTTTCTCCTATCTGAATTGGTCAGTTCCTAAAGTGAGGTCCCCAAGTTCAGAACTTACCTTTATTAATGCAAACCAAGGAATCTGTCCTGTTAGCAGGAGAACGTTTCTTGACTTTTCTTCTCCTTATGGAATCAGGCGTTCCTATATCCTATTAAGAAGCATGAAAAGGAGAAACAGGGTAATTTCAATTTTAAAATCTTCTACTAAGGACGAAATCATCCTCCATCAAAACGAAATCAAGAGAATTTTGAAAGGAATGCCATCCTTTTCCTATCATCAGACTCCAATCTATTTTCCTTTTTATTCTCCTTTTATTAATCAGCGTTTCCTTTCATCACTGGATTCCTTTTATTCTTTTCCTTATGACGCTTTCTTAAGAGATCCAGACTGTTCTCTTATCAATCCTTTTCACGAATATGGAAGTCATCTCTTTGATAGGTCCTTAACAAAAAGGAAGAAACTAGATGTATCTGACATTGATTCTTCCGCCTATTATATGGAGAAGGATGGAATTCTTTTCTTTATTGATTCTTCCGGATATCTCGAAACTAGGGTTCCCTTCTTCGATGATGGCAGGAAACAAAAGAATACAGACCACCTTAAAGAACGATTAGAAGCAGTTGCCCGTGATTACTACTCCAACAATTTCTCACAGCTTAGTCAGGATTTAATACAATTAGAATTGCTTTCTCCAAACGTTGTCTTAGCGGCAATCAAAAACAAGGAAGCACAGTACAAGGAGAAACAAGAAGATGACCTTTAAAATTTATACACTTGGTTGTAAGGTAAACGCTTATGAATCCGAATCGCTAAAGGAGCGCCTTTTAAAGGAAGGTTTCCGGGAAGCAAAAGGAAAAGCAGCCGATGTCTATTTTGTTAACACCTGTGCTGTCACGAACGAGGCCGAGCGGAAGGACCTTCAAAGAGTCCGTTCCCTTTCCCGTTCGAATCCAGGCAAGAAGATCTTTGTCAGGGGATGTTCGAGCCAGATTCATAAAGAAGAATACCTCTCTATCCCGGGTGTTGCCATTGTCACCGGTTCCTCGAACAAATCAACAATTGAGCTTCTTAATCCTTCCGAAGGCTGCGATTATGTGGACCCAGAAAGCCGAAAGTTCGAATACGAAGATACTCCAACCGAGAAAGGAGAAAAGAGCGTCAGAGGTTATAGGAAAGTGCAAGACGGATGCGATAATTTCTGTTCTTACTGTGTTGTTCCATACACCAGAGGCCGCTCCCGCTCAAGAAACAAGGATTCTATTCTGAAAGAAGCAAAGTCCCTTATTGAGAACGGAGTCCGGGAACTCATTATCGGCGGCATCGATACTGGCAGTTACCATGATCCAGAGAATCCTTCCTATCGTCTAAAAGATTTGTTGAAAGATAGGTTAGATATTTCTTCCCTTCCCTATCGTATCCGTGTCTCTTCCATTGAAATCAGTCAGATTGATGATGCCTATGTCGAACTTTTTGCTTCCCATCAGGATAAACTTTGCCCCCATTTCCATATTCCTCTTCAATCCGGATGTGAAAAGATTCTTGTTAAAAGGAACCGAAAATATAAACTGCAAGATTACCTTAACAAAGTGAATAGGATTCGGGAAAAGATTCCGTCCGTTGCTTTCAGTACAGATGTCATCTCTGGCTTCCCTGGAGAGACAGATGAGGATTTTAAAGAAACCTATGAATTCTGCAAGAAGGTCGGATTCAGGCGTATCCATGCTTTTCCTTACTCGGAACGTCCCTTTACTAGGGCTGCGAAACTGCCAGGCAGTGTAAAGCCATCCATCCGTCAGGAACGCACTCGTGAACTGATCAAGCTCTCGGACGAACAAGAAAATTCTTACCGGAAGGTAATCACTTCTGAGCTTGTACTTATTGAAGGAAAGAATAAGGAAGGAAAGTACGAAGGCTATAGCCAACATTATCTTAAATACGAATTCGAGTCCGATAAAGACTTAACTGGAACTTTTGTTAAGATTTAGCTTGATTGCGGTAACGGAATTCATTATAATGTTTTTCGTTACCTTTTGGGGCTGTAGCTCACCTGGGAGAGCGCGTGCTTTGCAAGCATGAGGTAGCGAGTTCGATCCTCGTCAGCTCCACCAATTGAAAAACAAAGCCGGCGGAAGCCGGTTTTTTTCGTTGTTTTAAATCAACATCATTGCTTCTATCATAAAGTCATAAAAAAAAGAATCACAAAAAAGCAGGACTCTGATTTTAGGAAATTTCATAAAAATATCTTTGGATCGTCTTTCTGATTCCATCGATTCTGGCTTTTATCTTATCCATTATCACTTCTTCTTTGACTTATTCTTTGTGAAGTTCAGTGATTTCAGTTCGCCTCTGAGCACGCCTCTTTGCATCGAGGTTGGATAAAGGCTCATCGAGAAGGAAAACTTCTTTCTGCTATTTTAATAAGCTCGGCGAAATTCTTAATGTGGTAATCAGCCTTATCATATCCATAAGCTTCACCATTGAAAGCAATGGAGGTGAAGTTTCCTTTGTTTGCAGCATCAATGCCCGCTTTTGCATCCTCAATAACTGCACACTGATCTGGACGCAGATTGAGCCTCTTAGCAGCCTTTAAGAATACTTCCGGATCCGGTTTCGGATGGACTAAGCCAACCCCATCACTGATGGCATCGAAGTAAGAGGTAAGGCCAACCTTTTCAAGAATCAGCTTTGCGTTCTTGCTAGAGGAACCTAAGGCAAGTTTTACACCGTTTTCGTGCAAGGTCTTTAAAGTATTGCGGGTTTCCTCGCTTACTGCATCTGGGGTGAGCTGTTCAATCGAAGCAACATAAATCTTATTCTTCTTTTCAGCAAGTGCTTCTTTTTCTTCCTGTGTGTAACTCTTTATTGCTTTTTCAAGAATAATTTCCAAAGAAGCCCTTCTTGATATGCCACGAAGGCGGTCGTTTATTTTCTCATCAAAGTAAATTCCTTCATCATCCGCCCTCTTCTTCCAGGCTTTGTAATGAAGCTTGTCGGTAAAGACAAGTACACCATCAAGATCGAATATCCTTCCTTTGACCATTTAATGAATCCTCCGTTTTTTAATCACTTTGGCTTTTGTAATGATTACATGATAGATTTCTTCCTGAAGCGATATCCTTCCTTGTTCTTTCCTAAACGGAACGCAAGCAAGGAATGCCTGGAAGAAGAAAGAGAACTACCATGTTCTGTATAAGGATGATAAAACTCATAATTCTTCTTTTCAAGTTCTTTTGAGAAAGCGCCTGTATGCAAGACCCTAAGAGCAACTACATCTGCTTGCTGAATGACTCTTGTCTTGCTTGCAGGTCCTTCTTTGCCTCTCCAATACTGATTTTTGTCTTTCAGTCTCTTTCTTACAACTTCAATAGTACAGTCTTCTTTTATCTTTATACTCGGGAAGAAGACCAGCTTTGCCTAAAAGACGGGTATTAAGGAGTAAGCCAAGTCCGTAGCCATCAGGGGAACACCATAGGTCTTGCCATCAAAGGTGAGTGTTTCTTTCCTGGAAGAATCCATTTTATCCAGCCAGTTCAGTAAGCTGTTTTGCTTTTCCTTTGTGAACTATAAGAAACACATGTTTTTCGACTCCCTTTGCGTTTGTAATACAACGATTATTTCCTTATCCCACTAAAATCATAGCTTATATTTGTCTTTTCCCCAGATGTCAAGCTAAAAAGTCAATAGAAAAAAATTCACACAAATTCACACTTTTGACGAAAACAAAGTAAAATAATAAAGAGGAAATAAAAGAATGAAAGCATTTAAGACTGTCTTACTGCTTGCTCTTCCGGCAAGTGGAAAATCGGAAGTTCGTAATCTTATGGCCCATAGGGATAAGAAAGTTCTCGAAGAAGATTTCCATATTGGCGAAAATCTTCAGCTGGATGACTTTCCTTATGTCAACTATAGGCGCCGAATTGATCAGGAATTAGCCAAAATCGGCGAGAGCAGAATTTTCTATAAAGGCGATGAAGATACTTTCTTCGATGGTAGAGACTGGGGAACCTTGATTCATAGGCTCAATGAAGATTATCACGATCTTTTGAATCGGAACTTCGTCAAAACAGATTCTGCTGCTGAATATCTTTTCGAACGTCTAGACCGTTGTTCTGTAATGGTTGGCTTAAAACCACGTCTTTCTTTGCTTGATGAGAAAGTCAGAAAGGCAATCGCAGAAAAGCTCGAAAAAGAAGCAGAAAATATAATCAAAGAAAAAGAAAGCCAGATTCCAGAAAGTTTCGAAGATAAGACGATTGTAATTGAGGCAGCCCGTGGCGGAAAAGACGGTTCGAAACTGCCACTTCAGGGAACTAGGGGCTATCAATATAGCTTAAAAGAATTTGCGCCGGATCTTCTACAAGACGCAGCCATTCTTTATATCTGGGTAACACCAGAAGAATCCCGTCGGAAAAACTTTGCCCGTGCAAATCCGAACGATCCAGGATCGAACCTCTTCCATGGCGTTCCTTTGACTGTCAGGAGGAACGAATACGGAGTAGATGATAGGGAATACCTGAGGAATTCCTCAGAAGTGAAAAATACGATTACTATTATCAGCCAAGGAAAGAAATTCCATCTTCCGATTGGTGTCTTCGATAACCGCGTTGATCGTACCTCCTTCCTCCGCCAGGATTCAAAAGATTGGGAAAAGAGTGAAGTCGATGCTGTCACAAAGTCCATCAAAGAAGCTACCGACATTAGGTGGAAGAACTATAACAAATAAAAGAAAGGCCTGTTTCTATGCAGGCCTTTTTCAATGCAAAGGAAAACAGTCGCCATTTCAGCGGCTGTTTTAGTTTGTTTACTTGAACCAGAAAGGATAATCGTTGAGGATGATGAAGACGATATCGAGAATCCAGCCGACGGTACCACCAAAGAGGATCCAGAGAATTGCTAAGATTAATTCAACCCTATTGTTATGTTTGACAGCCTTGCAAATACGCCAAATTGCCCAAGACCAATCTAAGATCCAGAAGCAAAGGACGATCTTCAACCACTTCGGATTCTTCTCCATCCAGCTAATGTACTTATCCATTTTAATAACCCCTCCAATAGATTCTGTACAAGCTAAATTATACACTGCAGATTTTTCTTTTCAACAAGGGATTAAAAATTCGATACCTCAAAAATGGTTTTTTATCTTTGGACGATATCAGTTAACCTTCAGTTGTTCTTTTCAAGCCCTAGTTATTAGAAGAAGAATCATCTGTTTCTTTCTTTGGACGTCCGTTTTTTTCGTAATTGTCTTCTTTCTGTTTTTCAGGGTCTTTCAAGAGGATTTTTCTCCTCCACCTATTGATCTTCTTTGCCGGTTTTAGCTTTTCTTTTTCGCCTAATCCGTCCTTTAAACGCTGCGGGAGGGCATCATAGAAGCGTTTTTTGTTCCTCTTGGCGTTCTCTTTTTGATTTTCACGGATTTTTTCATATTGTTGAGCAATTACAGACTGTTTGGTAACTTTGCTGACCTTGGCAAAGAGGTTTTCAGAAACAACAATATCAATTGCAAATACACCATAAGTAAGACCTAGGATAAAAATAGATCCAAAATGGGCAGCTTCCTGTGCATTTGTACTGCCAAAAAGATAAATAAAGGCATCTTCTGCGTATTCGTACACATAAGGGTTGATTAGATAATAATATAGGATAGCAACCGCAAACCAGATTACAGAGAAGAGGGGGCAGATGATACCCCTAATGTTTCCCTTTTGGTTTGTATAATCCCATAAGCGGACTTTGAATCCTTTGACAAAGATAAGACCCGCAATAAATTCGAGAATAATCAGGCTCACACCCCTGATGCAGATTGGAATAAGATCATTCCAGCTTGCTCCATGAGTATAAGTCTTTCCATACCTCCCCTGGAACGGAAGATAGAGCAAAACCGATTCTGGAAGGAAATTATAAAGAATTTCGCAGAACGTGAACCTCACAACAAGACCAAATCCATAAAGGGGAAGCCAAGGTCCTTTGAGGAAGCCAGGATTGACCCATTTTTTGGCAGAAACGAATCTCCGAAAGAGAACTTCAAGAAGGTAACCAAGCCTGCATCCTGTCCTAAACCTGAAAAGATACAGAATCAGAATTTTGCTGACTCTAAATTCTGTGCTTGACAATATTTTCCTACCCATCCTCATTGTTCTAAATCCCCTGATTTATGATACCATAATATGGAATAAGGAGGAAGATAATGAACGAACGCATTGTATTCCTAGGTACACCGGAAATTTCAGCCATTTGTTTGGAAGGACTAATCAAAGCAGGAAGGAATATTGTCGGTGTCGTTACAAAAGAAGATAAGGAAAAAGGAAGAAATAAAGTAAGGGAAGAATCTCCGGTTAGCCAAATCGCCAACCAATATCATATTCCGCTTCATAAGCCACATAAGCTGAATAACGATTATGAAATCGTCAAAGAATGGAAACCGGATTTGCTGCTCACTTTTGCCTTTGGGCAGATTCTATCGGAAACCGTATTATCTTTGGGAAAATACAAGCCCTTGAATCTCCATGGCTCTTTGCTTCCAAAGTATCGCGGTGCTGCACCAATGCAGTATGCGCTTCTCAATGGAGATAAGGAAACCGGTGTCACCCTCAGGGAAAGGGTCAAGGAAAGGGATGCCGGTGACAGGTATGGAACTAAAGTCATACCACTCACAGAAAAAGACAACTACTCATCCCTATGTAAGAAAATGGCAGATGCCGCTTTAGAACTCGCTGTTGAGAAACTCCCTCTCTACTTTGAAGGAAAACTCAAACCAGTGAAACAGGATCCAAGTCTTGTCACTTTTACCCACAGGATCAAGAAAGAAGATGAGCATCTTTCTTTGGATTGCTCATCCGAAGAATTCGTAAATCATGTCCGTGCTCTTTCTCTTACCCCTGGCGGATACCTTCTATTAGAAAATCAGCCAATTAAGATTTATGAAGCTGAAAAATACAATGACGAAAAGACCAGGGAAGCAGGAACCATTGTCTTAGCCCATAAAAAAGATATCATTCTTCAATTAACTAAGGGTCAAGTACGTCTTACACTCCTTCAGCGTCCTGGTAAAAAGAGGAGGAGTGCACAGGATTTCAATAATGGAGTACGTGACTTCCAGGGAAAGGTCCTGAAATAAAAAATGTCAAAAGAGAAAATTTCCAAAACCAATGCGAGGCGTTTGTTAGAGCAAAAGAAAATTCCGTTTACGATTCATACCTATGATCCAGAAAAAGCAATTTCCGCAACCGAAGTCGCTGCCTATCTGAAACAGAATCCAGATAGGGTTTTTAAAACTCTAGTAACTTATGGAAAATCAGGAGAACATTATGTCTTTGTTCTTCCAGCGGTAGGAGAATTGGATTTAAAGAAAGCTGCTGAATCCGCAGGCGAGAAATTCATTGAGATGCTTCCTCAAAAAGAATTGTTGCCTTTAACAGGATACATCCATGGGGGATGCTCACCGATTGGAAGGAAGAAACCGTTTCTCACTTTCGTAGATTCCTCTGCTTTAAAACTGGAAAAGAGGTTGGTGTCCGGTGGCAAAAGAGGTTACCAAATTGAAATCACACCCCAAGACCTTGAAAAAGCATGCGGAGCACAATTTGTCGATTTAATCAAATAAAAGGAGAGGACAAATGCAAGACTACGTCAAAAACAATCCGGTTATTCTTGGCTTAAGGCGTATCCGGGATCTTACACCAGAACAAGTCGCCGACTTAATCGAAGGTGCTTTAGCAAAAGGCATCCACTATTTCGACATTGCCGACATCTATTCTGGAGGACAATGTGAAAGCAACCTTGGTGCTGCTTTGAAACTGAAACCTTATCTCCGGAAAAAAAGGTTTATCCAGACTAAGTGTGGAATTGTCCGCAAGCCAGGGGAAGGAACTGTCAGGGATTTATCCAAAGAGCACATCCTTGAAGCAGTAGATGCCTCTTTAAATCGAAGGGGACTTACCTATGTCGATAGCCTTTTACTTCATCGCCCCGATGTCTTTAGGAACAATGAGGAAATCCATGCTGCTTTCAAACAGCTTTACGAAGAGGGAAAAGTAAAACATTTCGGTGTTTCGAATAGGGACACAGAAATCATCGATTACTTGAAAGACGGAAGCCCGGTCCCGATTGAATTCAACCAGATACAGGTTTCCCTCGGTCAACCCGCAATCCTTTCTCAAATCTTCAATACGAACAACCCAGATCAGACACCGCTCCTTTCTGACCATCTTTTCTTCTATAGGAAACACCACAACAGGGCACTGCAATGCTGGTCTCCTTATCAGTATGGATTCTTCAATGGCTCAATCTTTACGAACAAACATAGGAAACCGACTCAGGATGTCCTCTCGCGGCTTGCCGAAAAATATCATACTTCTCCCTGTGCAATTGCAACTGCCTTCCTTTCTAGGCTCGGAGATAACGTTCAGGTCGTGACCGGTTCCGTTTCCTTAGACCACATCCAACAGACCATCGATGGAACAAAAATAAAACTGACAAGAGCCGAATGGTATGAACTCTATTGTTCAACCGGTTCTATTCTTCCGTAATTAACAAAGATTAGAAAAGGGCACCTTGCAAAGTGCCCTTTTTCATTTGCTATTTAGGATTGTTTTTACTACTCATCTTTATTATTAACAATTTTCGCAGGAGTTATCTTCTTTAATGTCAAAAGTGGAATCCAGGCAACCAAGATAAAATAGAGAATAAGGAAAAGGACATCGATTGAAAGCAATACAGGATGGAAATAGAACACCTTCAGATTCTTAACTGCAATCTTCAATTCGGCAGAATAGGCTTTTTCAACAACCCTATTCGAGAAGGCATAAAAGCCAGGCAGAGCAACTATACCAAAGAAAATAGAAACAAATTCAAAGAGAATATTTTTTGTCCTGAAGATTTTCCGAATATCTCGGTCCTTCCTTCCCAACGATTTCCTGACACCAATCTGGTATTTGTTCTTTTTGATATTATCCCGGCCGATTACGACAAGAAGAATCATCCTAATAACAGCAAGAGCTATTTCAACAAATTCAAACAATTCGGTAAACAGCAGCAATGTCTTACGTATCCTAGAATAAATGCTGTTATCCTTATCCCAGATAGTAAGACCTTCTTGTGTAGCATAACTAAGGGAATCTGCAAATCCAGGCTCATTAATCGGAACTAAGTATCCGAGCACTTTTACCTGCATCGCATTGACTCTTTTTCCCGTTTTATAGTTAAAGGCAAATGCTCCATTTTGAGAGAAACGTTTTATCTTCAGCTTAATATCACCGGTGATTTTTCCATCTCTTTCACCATTATCCGTTTTGTATAGATGGATTTCTTTGCCAACCGGTTCTTGATTCCCTAAGGCAACAAAAAGCAGGGCCCGATAACTAGCAGGAAGAACAACTTCATCATCTTTCAAGGCACTCTCATAACCGCCATAGCTCGACCATGTCGTAGCTCCCTGCTGATCATATTGACCGGGGGCTTCCCCTGGAGAGAAAAAGATTCCGCTAAGATAGATAATAGTTCGGTCTGAATTTTCACCATTTTTCCTCTGCGAATAAAAGTCTGGATTTAATGTATATCCAAGAGTTAGTTCGCCATTGACAATATCATTAAAATAGGTTTCGTATTCTTTTTGTTGCTTAAGCCTCGCAAGCCTGACAGGATTGAAGTCCTGATTCTTGATTTCGTCATAAGCACGCAATAGCAGAGAGTATTTCTCTTTGTAATTTGTCTTGATAACACATCCGATTTTACAAATGCTTTGGGTAGCTTGAGACCTAAATTTGTATTTGACAGTAGAATATCCGGCAACCGGTCCAATCAAATCTTCATAGTTGTAATCCTTATAGGGACCCTCATAATAGGAATCAATCCTAGCATCTGCAATATAATCCGTAATAATAAGATTAAACTCAGATTTACAATTCTCAAGACTTCCAGCTAAGACTTCAACATTTCCGTCCTTGTCTCCAAACCGCTTCTTCAAATAATCCCTATCCACAATGGCCGTTCCTTGAGTTCCATTCGGATAGAATCCATGATGGTTCAGAAGCTTGGCATCATTCTGGAGCTTGAATCCACAATCAATTAAACCGGAAGTAGAACCCTGTTCCGTTGTTATGGAGTAACTGACAATCGGATAATGTTTAACATCATTTCCGTAGAATACTTTTTCTTCCGTTTCTTCGCTAATATCAACATAAGAACCAAAATTATCCGTATTCTCCTGAACCTTAGAAAAAACGACATCATTCCGATCCGAAGAAAGATTACTGCTCCTGACACGAGAAGAATCAAAAGAAACAAAAGTCTGAAAGACCACAAAAATAACAAAGAGCAAAGCAAATAAAGTAGCATTCCTAAAAGAACCTAGTTTTCCTTTCTTAGTAAACCGCCATGTGATGGTTCTCTTTGCTTTTTTATCAAAGCTTTTATTCTTCGACGAAAAGACTTCCTTATCACTAGGTATTTCCTTTGTCTTTTCGAAGCCACTATCTAATTGCCGGATATGATGAATATTGCCTTTAGAGAGAATATCATCAATCTGCTGCTCTTGTTCTTGATCAAGTGATTTTTTATAAGGGAGGAATAGAGTATCTCCGCAAGTCTTCCATTCGTTAACGTATCCTTCCTTTCTCCTCTCGTCGTTGATGACAAGACCGTCCTGGAGCCTGATT
>ERZ1026868.725-NODE-725-length-19254-cov-3.485442_pt1 | contig 19254 bp, 31 predicted proteins | sample MGYA00380164_ERZ1026868 | MGnify/ENA primary metagenome ERZ1026868 (study PRJEB33269, sample SAMEA4719800) | human gut metagenome | biome: human-associated habitat; feature: organic feature; material: feces | place: Cameroon | collected 2013-10 ... | reverse complement strand
AGAATTGCCCGAAGAGCCTATCTGAGCAGAGTCGCCCGAAGAGCCTATCTTAGCACCTCTAACTCCGCTATCATTCAATTCTGCGCCATCGGCCTTGACTTTAGAGGGTGCTGTGAGATCTTTTAACCACTCGACACCGATATTGATGATGTCAGCCAGCTTTAACTCTGCTTTGATTTTTATGTGAGAGGAGCAGACCTTTGTAGAATCTGCTTCTGCGCTAATCTTGCCCGACTGTTCTACCTCTGCGAAGCGCGAGGTTAGCATGTCGTAATAATCCCACACCTCCATTGGAGACTCGCAAGCATGGAAGCCACGCTTGCAGCATTTGATGTCGCCATTTATGTCGTACTCTTTTCCGACTTCGTATTGAAAGCCCCGGCATCGCATGTTTTCGTCGAAGGCTTTGTATGATTTGATTGGTTTGTTCATAAACTTTATTGATGTTGTTACTTTTTTAATCTTTTTCTTGTTTCTCGCGCTCCAATTTATCCAACTACTCAACGGGGAGACAGCCTGTTAACAGGCATGTGGGCGATCTCCTTTGCTAATCGTGCTTTCATTTGTCGCCTCCTTTCTCTTCTTCGTGTACATTATTTTCCATATTGTCTATTTCGTCTGTTATGTTGTCTATTTCGTCTGTTATATACTTGTACACCTTGCGACACCACTCTTCGGGAGGTGTGCCATAGAGAGAGTCGGCCTTTTGCTTTATGCTATTGATTCTATTGAGCATGCAAAAATGCCAGAACAGGCAGGAGGGCGCCTTTTCCCTTGCCAACTCTTGTTTTGTGACTCCACCGAGGAGGTGGATGAGATAAGACTTTATGTGTTTCATATTGTTGATTTTTGTTAGTTGCGCATGATGTGGACTTTCACAGCCTTGTTGACCGCGTGGGGTTGGCTGCGGTTGAACTCTTTGATGAGCTGCTCTTCCATCTGCTCCATGAAAAGCGGCTTGCGCGGCTGCGGTATGGAGAGCGTGGCCTGTACTTTGTGTCCACCGCTGAGGGTGATGATGCAGCGGCGCGTGATAAACAATGGTTGGAAACCATTACCGTTTGCTTTGAATGTTTCACAGCCGTTATAGGTGTTTTTACTGAAATTTCTCATAACTAAATCTCCTTCACTTCAAATCCTTTCTTTGGTTTTTTACGTCTTGCCAGCGTCAATAGTTAAATTTTGACTAACTGTTAGAAACTTGCAAAACCTTCTGGTGGACACCCGTATTTGTCTTCGAAAAAATGTCTAAAATGCTTTAGGTGTTTTCGTCTAAGTTGTATGTATTGTTAACAATATCCCTCGCGATGTCGGGTAATTTTTCTTCAAAGCTTTTTGGTTTGGTTAAACCTACCGAAGGTTTTGTGATCATTTTGCATTCTCCTTTCCGGCTTCCAGGGCACAGCTAAGAGTTTCGACCTGCTGTTGAAGGTGTACCATGCGACGATTAGCGTTGTCTCGCTCGGCGCGTGCCTGCATGATGTTGTAGGCAGATGTTATGATTGAGACAAAAAGTATAGCTATGATAACCGCGTAAGGGTAGTGCATAACGAAACGGTGCACCAAACGCAGGATGTTTACCAGTATGGCCGCGTGGCCTTTTGCTATTAGATGCAAGGCCTGGCGAGTTGTGATTGGCTGCATGGCGTTGATAGTTGTATTTGCTTTCATATGTTTTTTATATTTAATCTTCCGAACTTTCATCTTCGGTTTCATTGAGATAATCGTCTTCTTCACTTTCTTCATCTTCGTAGTTACCATCGTCATAATAACCCGGGTCATTTAACCCGTAGTAACCACCATTGGCGTAAAAAGCATTCCAGTCTATCATAATAATTCAAATTGCCAAATTGTACATTCTATAATTGCACGGTTTACTCCTAAGCAGACTCTCTGTATTGAAGCGTTTATATCGCCTCTGACAAAGATTTTCCTCCCTCTAATAAGTTTCTTGTCAGAAGAACAAGTGCCATTCTTCTTACAATAAATAACAATGCTCTTGTCTCTTCCGTCCCTGTCAATGCCTCTTTTTACGTCAACAGGAAAAGCCACTTCTTTCTTTCCGTCAACAGATGAAGATATCCGAGCATCCTCTGTTATCGTTCCAATAAATTCAAGTGCTATCATATTACTTACTATTAATGAAATATTAATATTACGAGGTACATTTCTATTATGAATAGAATAACGTAAACCATACTTATAACTGTATCTCTATAAATCATATACTTGCCCTCCAAAATTTTATAAGTTCAAGACCAGTGTAAAATTTCTTTTTTGTTGCCTTACGGACACCGTATTTTAGCAAACCTGCTTTGGTGTAGTTCAATATTGAGTTTCTATGAACTCCCAATATTTTTGCAGCCTCTCCGACACTGTAACGTGAGGCTACGTTTACTGTTGGTTCTATTGGCGTCATCATATCAGTTCTCGTTTACTCTTTAATTTTTAATGGTTTAACTTGTTAGGAGAGCTTGATTAATCAAATCTACCTCCTTTATTTCTATATGCAAAGATACTAATAAATTCGCATATATGCAAATATACCAAAGAATAAATTAGTTAAAAATACTAAATTTAATAATGCGAGTCAACATATATTTTCTAACTTTGCAAGAAAAGATCATGATAAATCTTGAAGAAATTTTTTCTCTTAACGATGTTTCCGCAATTATCGGGAAACTAAAAGAACGTTCTGTTTGTGTCCCAAGTTGGGGTAGCCTTATAACAGAATATGAGCCTCGTCTACACGAAATCGTGAAAGATAAATTGGGGCGTCGTGACAAGCAGCTTTCGGGTGGTGTTATAGAGAAGGCGGCACGAATACCAATAGGACTGGAAAAACTTCTGACTCGGAGAATTTCTGAATTTACGCTTGCGATACCCGTGAAAAGGGTTTACACTTACAATAAGAACGACGAGGCATTAAAAGCCATAGTAAAATCAATAGAGAAGATATATGCCAATGCGCATATAGATGCCGAGAACATGAAGCGTGCTAAGTGTTATTACGCTTCATGTGAAATGTTTACTTTGTGGTACACGCAGCATAAAAAGAATAAATTGTACGGTTTTGATAGCGAGTACAAACTGAAATGTCGCACATTTTCACCGATGGACGGGGTAAGAATTTTCCCTCTATTTGACGAATATGAAGACTTGCTTGCCTTATCATTTGAATATGACAAGAAGGTGGCTGATACAACAATGACGTTCTTTGAAACTTTTACTGCAACGCGTCACTATAAATGGTGCTTATCTTCTGAAAACAAAGCTAACGGATGGCTGCTTGTAACAGATGATGAGGTAAGCATTGAAAAGATACCAGCCATTTATTGGTATCGTCATGAGCCTTGTTGGGAAGGTCTAAAACCTATACGCGAGAATATCGAATATACTTTATCTCGTAATAGTGATGTAATCGCTTACAACTCCTCGCCAATATTAAAGGTTGCTGGTGCTATTGTTGGTGAGGAGCATAAGGGTGAGACAAGACGTGTTTACAGGGTAACAGACAATGGTGATGTAAGCTACGTTTCATGGCAGCAGGCAATAGATGCTCTAAAATATCATGTTGATACTCTTATAAAACTGTATTTCATGCAGTCACAGATGCCTGATATTTCATTTGAAAATATGAAATCGCTTGGTAATATAGGGTATGATTCGAGAAAGACATTGCTTATGGATGCTCACCTTAAAATTGGCGAAGAAGCTGGCAAATGGACCGAAGGATTCGAGAGAGAAGCTAACGTTATAAAAGCTTTTCTTGCAAAGATGAACACAAGTTGGGCAGACCGTTTGGATGAAATTTCTATTGAGCATGTGATAACTCCATTTGTACAAGAGGATGAAACAGCAGAGATTGAAAAGTGGATGAAGGCTGACGGTAACAAGCCGATAATCAGTCACAGGGAAGCAATCCGCCGTGCAAACCTTACCGACAACGCCGATGAGACATTTGAGGAGATACAGCAAGAGGAGCAGGCCGAGAGTGAAAGAAATGCCCAATCAATTCCTAACCTGTTCTCTGAAGAATGAGACAGAAACAAGAACTAAAAACAAAGCGCTTGTGTAGAGATTGCGCTCATGCTCGTGACTTTCACAGCATGAGCCTTCTTAATGAGCCTATACTGTGCAAATGTGACTTTCAACAGTATAGTATGTTGCTTAACCATGATTACTGCGAACGTTTCAAACCAAAATTGTGATGGCAAGGATAAAGACACCAAATCAAAAGAAAGCATACAAAGACCTGGCCAAAAGGTTAAACCTTTACACGAAAAAGGTACTGGCAATATATGCAATGCTTGCAAAAGAAGCTGCTGACATTGCCATTTCCGTGGGATATGATGGGAGTGATGAGTTTTCTTTTGCCAACTATCCTAAGACAAAGCGTAGAGTAAAGGCATTGCTGAATTTCTATTTTAACAATATGCAAACGCTTGTGTATAGCGGCATCTCTGACGAATGGGAGAACAGTAATGTTTTTCAAGACCTTCTCGTTCGACGGGTCATGCAGGCATACACAAAAAGGGTAGGGCAGAATAGGGCTAAGGCTTACTACGATAGGAATAATGCTGCCAAAAAGGCGTTTAAACAACGCGTAATAAATGGTATGAATCTTTCACAGCGCATTTGGAACCAGCAGGAAGACGTGAAGAAATCGTTGGAAAGAGCATTATCTACTGGAATAGAGAAGGGCATGAGTGCTGTCAAGTTGAGCAAGCGTGTGAGCCAATATCTGAACGATTATCCTTTGCTCGCAAAAGACTACAAGACAAAATATGGTAGAGCCATAGATGTGTCAGGATGCGAATATCGTAGTGTACGGCTCGCTCGCAATGAGATTAATATGGCTTATCGTGCCGCAGAGCAAGAACGTTGGCGTAATCTTGATTTTATTAAGGGAATCGAGATAAGAACGAGTGGAAGCCATCCACGAGAAGATATGTGTGATTTGCTTGCAGGAAAATTTCCTAAAGGTTTTCCCTGGAGTGGTTGGCACGTTAACTGTATGTGCTACGCTGTACCTATCGTAATGTCTGAAGAAGAGTACTGGAGTGATGGGCCTAAAGAATTGTACACAGAAATACCGGATAATTTCAATATATGGATAAGTGATAACGCGGACAAGATCAAGGCATATAAGAACTTGCCTTACTTTCTAACAGACAACGCTAATTTTATAAGAGACGAAACTGTACGTTTCGCTGTGCGCAAAAGAAGTGAATATCTTAAATATAAGAATGACTCTAATTATACAGATGTAGAGATAAATACAAGAGGTGGACTAAAAGCTATTCACAAAAGCCATAACGTACACAACAATGACCGCAAGATGTATTTTGGTACAATGACAGGCGATGATTTGGAGAAGGAATTCTTACAAAAGGCTTTCGACAGCGGGCATAGTGTGATATTTTGCGAGGAGGGCAAGAAAGATAAGACCGGAAGAGAAATGTCTGCTCTTGACATGGTTTTGGACGGAAAGCTGATGGACTTGGCGTCAATAACAACAAGTTCGCAAGACTACAGAAACCAATTTATTAGCAAGAGCAGACAGTTGAAGAAATATAATTCAAGAGATGATGTTACAAATGAGAACAATTATGTATGCTTGTATTTTCATGACGCTTCTATGTTTGACGAAAAAAAGGTGATAGAAGGGTATCGAAGAATGATTGGCGTAAAAAAGAGTAAACACTCTTCAACTCCTTTAAAAAACATAATATGCGCTATATCGCAAGGCGACACATTGAAATTTAAAGAATATAATTTCTAAAAAGAGGCATCGTAAAGAAGCAAGACGGGGGCAGACCATTGAGGTGTCCCTGCCCTCATCTGATTTTGGACTTAAGCTTTCGCTTCAATTACGATGCCTTTATATTATATCATCCTTTACCGCTGTAAAGGTAAGCAAAATCTTTTAATTTCCGCTATAATCTTCAATAAAATTTAATTGGTTTTACAGTTCTTTACAATCTGTATGGCCTCGAATATTTTCATACCTGCTTCTTCAAGGCCTTCTAAGTTACCATTGTTGACCTCGTTTATCTCGTTATACATCTTCAGTGCAGCTCTTAGGGCTGCTATCAATTCTTCTTTCATAACTTTGGAGTTTTAATGGTTAGAAGCTTGCTTTCAATCCTGCTTTTCTGTAGGCTTGCATTATCACTTGGCTTACACGCTCTTGAATGGTTGATGAAATGTCAAGAATATCGCCAATCATAATCATTGCAGGAAGATGGTCTGTTTTGGTGATTGTAGTTGTTTGCTCGACAAGCGTCTTTAAACAGTCGAGGTCGGACTTGATTTCCTCAATATCCAACATGTACTTCTTTGACTTCTTTCTCGGTACGGGCTCGGTAACAATTATTCCGCGTCTCTGCAAGTTGTGAAGCCATTTGCGTCCTTTCTCTGTCCATAGCAACATGGAGAAAGACTTGCCTTTCTTTACCCCAGTCCTGGTAATGGTGAGATCGTTGCTTGCGAACTTGCTTGCCATTACCCATGCATCATTTGTCTTGTAGATAATACCGGCGTTCTTCAACTCGGCATTGAGGGCTGCTGCACTCTTTGCACCCAACAGCTTCGCCATTTCCGTAGCGTTGTAATACTTGCCGTTAGCATTGAGCACCTCCTCTGCATAACGAGCGTTGTCAATCACATCGTCTACCGTCTGCACTGGCAGGAACTCTCTTTTTTGGTTCTCTACTTCCAACTGGAGTTGTTCTACCCACTCCTTGGTTTCCTTGATTTGAGCCATCCAGCTTTCGTCTTTCTGAAGCTCCTTGGCTCTTTCTGTTAATTGTGTTCTTGGTGCCATAAACCTTATTCCCACTTGTTATGGTTACCTGAGCTCATTTAATAAAGTAGGCAGCCGCTCATTACGCCTGGTGGGAATAAGGCACCGAAAATTGCATCGGTGAGTGGCGTAAATCACGACTGCCTATAATTATGGCTGTACTGTAATCCTAACATGTCTGAACTTAACGCGCTCAACGGGCAATTTTTATTGCCTTATTCCCATATACAAAGGTACTAATTTTTCCGCAATTCACCAAATTTTTAGGCAAGAAAACTAAAAATATTCCTCTGTATATGAGCGTATTAGAACGTGTCTGCCACGAACTTTATTATCTTATCTTTACGGATGGCTATCTTCTCTTTGTCCCATGTTCTATCCGTTTCTGTCATGTCTCTAACCTCTTGCTGTTGCAGTAGTTGAGTGTATGTCTTGCGCTTATCCTCAAACGGAATATTACCGATAGAGATATTGTGCTGTGCCGACAGAAGAAGATAATTACCAAGTGAATCCAAATACGACTGTTGGAAATCTTCGTCATATTTGCAGTACCCATTTTCGGGATTCTCTGTCTGTGGAGCAATGTGTTCCAATTGTGGTTTAATTACTGCGTCATAACGTAACAATGGATAGCCTGGCTTGCCTTCCTCAATCAAATGGTTCTCATACTCCCAAAGTATCATCTTGATAACGTCACGATTCAGCCATCCATGCAACGCACGATTGAACTCCGTGTTGTTCCAATAGCCCCAAAATCCACCATCTTGAACTTTCATCCATTCTATGCGATCAATAATGGGCTGCACATCACCCGCAAAGTTTTGGAATACTTCACTCAACCTCCATGTGAGTATGGCACGTGTGCCTACCACACGATTGCGCATGAAGATAGAAACCATAGCTTTTGCCAATCGCTTGAAGTCTGCTTCAGGAACATTGTATTTGTATGCCTTTACGATGAATGGCATCATAAGTGCTGGTACGCTAACCACATACAATACATGGATGTCAAAGTCATATTTCTCCTTGTCAAGGAATGCAGCAATGAACTCGAAACTCATAACAAGCGAATGTGTAAAATCACGAATAAACACTATTCTTGTGTCTTTCTCCAACTCGGAGTATATCTTCTGCACGGCATTCTTCTCGCCAAGAGAATTGAAGAACACTCTCAATGTGTAAATGAGCACATCGTCCTCCTTAACATTGTCCTCTATAATGGAAACGTACTTGTATATTTCCTCAAAGCGATTCTTTATCTCAATAACAAGTTCGTGTTTTTCCTCCTCGTCTGAAGCGAAAAGGTGGATATTGTACAAGAATTGAGCCTTTATTATTTCCAAATCAGACGGTTTTTTTCCGCGATTGTTTTGGAATATGAACATTTGTATGGCTTCCGCCTCGTCATTAACCGTATGTGTAGTACATGAAGCGTTGACAACAGCACTCATTAACTCACTAAGCGTAGCTTCGTCCATGTCCGACATTATTCTGCAGAAGTAGTCATAAGCTGCCACTATGCGCTTTTGTGACTCTGTGACAAGGCCGTTGGTGTCGTTCTTTATTTGGTTGATTACATAGTCCTTGAACAGTTGGCTGTCATAGTCAACTGTCGAGAAACGGTAAGTCTGACCAACCTTTATCATTGCGCCATAGGTGAAGAGTTCTTCCTCACTTAATTGTCTGCAACCTTTTATGCGAGCATAAAGAGCGGATATGAAAATTGTTATTGTTGTCAATCGTTGCTGTCCATCAATGATGGCATAGTTTCTGTTTCCTTTATCCTCAAAGAGAAAGTGGCCAAAATAGTATTTCGATTTCGAGTGACTGGTAATATAGTCTTGTAAGTCAATCATGAACTGGCTTACTTGCTCAATATCCCATGAGTATGCTCTTTGATAAGCTGGAACAAAAATTGTGTTACCAGACAACATTTGACTAATACTTGTGGATGCATCCATTTCTATAAATTTGCAATAATTGGTTTAAGGATGACAAGAACATTCTTAGCTCTTAAAACTCTCGTTGTTATGGAGATACACAATGCTTGCCCTTACAACATACGAGAAGCCAAGCATGCAGATAAATGTTACCAGGGAAGCTATCGAACCAATAATGGCAGGGAGAACTTCTGTGAATGAAATACAGTTAAATGAATAGGCAAGCGAAAATGTTATTGTCAATAAAGAAATTACTATCCCAAGTTGGGCTATTCCCTCTATCCAATCAGCTATTGACTGTCTGTTGTTACTGGACTTTCTTGTGACCTTTGGTTTCATATCCTCCGGGTTGAAAGAAGTCGTTCCTCCAAGAACAAAGTTTCCCATAAATGATGCGCCCGTCATGCCGTTAGCTCAGCTTTAGTTAGTACTCTTAATACTAACGCATCAAGTCAGAATTTATTGTGTTAAACCTATTCTTTTCTACATTACATTAAAATCTACATCATCATAGTCTCCATAACCAAGTACGATTTCACTGTTCCAGTACATACCTTTTATCTCTACGATGCGACTGAGTGTTTCTTTAATATATATTTTGTATCTATTCATATTTTGTTGATTTTAGTAATTACTAAATATACTTGTTTAATATGCTTTCAAGCTCGTTTCTGTTGCATTCGGGGAAGTTTTCGCACACAGTGTCTACTGCCCACATATAAGAGTTCGCTCCGTCGTTGAATAGAATCCAAAAACATTCCGTATACTTGTCAAAGTCTCTCTGAATATGATTTGCCTTGTACCATTCCATTGCGTCTTCATAGGCAGTTTCAAGCTCTTCGCGTGTTACTTTCTGGTAGTTTTCAAATTCTATCATAATTTTCGCTTTATCTCGTACAACAATATTGCTATTTGTTCTTTTGCCAAATACATTTCTTCTAAGATGTCCTTTATGTGGTATGGTGCGCCGTTTACTCCATGCCCATCTTTTCCTATCCATAATGAGGTTTCATAATCCACATCAAAGTTCTTTAGGTATTTCTCTAATTGAATAACAAATGATTGCAATTTTCTTTCTTCACATTGTATGGAAAACACAAAATCATTAGTTCCTATCATTTGTTCAAATTCAAAATCCCCATTATCAATGGAAATTTTCCAACCACATAATTCGGCTACATTTTCTATTATTTCATTCATAGTCTCTGATATTTAGCATTACTGGAAAACGAGGAACCATCGCATCAGTATATCCTTGGTGCTGTATGGTAGCCTTCATTCCTATTAACTTGTTTCTCTCATTAAGATACCTGGCACGGAGTTCCTTGGAGCCTGTAGGACGCGCGCAGAAGTTGAATTTTTCTGCTCTGAGCACGAATATAGCAGTTCCTGCATCGTTTCCTCCAGCTTCCAATACATCAATAACCTCAAATTCTGTTGTATCAAACACTTTTAGCTTCATGAGGTCGTTACTTCGTCCTTCCACATAACCGTGTCCTATGTTGCGTATTATCGCACCCTCATATCCTTGTTTTACAAACTTATCATGCAACTCTTTTATTTGTTCTTCTGAATGACACATATATGTCATTGATCGGTACACAGGCCATATAGTTTTATCTGCTGGTATCTCACATTGAAGATTGGTGAAACGCATTTCAAATCCTTGCTCTTTAATAGGTTTATCGTATACAACCATTTTGAGCTTAGCTGTAAGTTCTGTTTTGCATTTTACTGCAGAACAAATTTGTTGGAAAGTAAGTTCTTTATGGCTGTATATCTCACCATCTAAAGGCAGAAGGTTTCGGTGATGTTCTGCCCATTCTTTTATTTGTGGAACATCATACTCTTTTCCACCTCTTGACATTAAGCGTATAAATCCATCATTATCCTCATAAAGAAGACATCTGACACCATCATACTTTGGTTGAACAAAGCACGGGAATTTAACCTGTGCTTTGTCGTATTTTGTAGCGAGCATCGGCTTCATAACCAATCCTCCTCTTTTTCATTGTCGTAATCACTAAATCCTTGATTTGGATCTGATGTTGGTATGTCATCTATGTACACACCGCTCTCTGTTATTGATGGCCATTTAATATTAGGGTTGTCCCCATATGGATATTTGCAGTTCCCATCTGAGTTTTCCCCGAATGCGAGTTCAATTCCTATTTGTCGAATGTCATTTGTCACATTATCTGTGCTGACCTTGTGACCATCAGGGCAAGTTATCACACCACTGTTATCGTTATAATACTTATAGGTATAACCATTCATTTCGGCAAGTAGAATATAAAAGTCCTTACCGCCAAATACTCCATAGCCTTCATAACAATGTTCTTCCCATTTGTTGCCTTTATCGTCGGTAAGATAAACAGTATATTCTTCGCCATTCACAATCCGATGGTGCGTGTCCATCGTAAACCAACTGAACTGTCCCATAATCTAATCCTCCGTCCAATCTAATACTATTTCGTCTTCAAATGCTCCCTTGAACGCATCAATAATATCATCAGTATAACCATGGATGCCATTCCACTGAAGATATTTGTCGAACAATTCTTTTGCATCCATACTGTTAACTCTCGCTTCTGAATATTCAGCCTCTTCAATGAGGTATTGTTTCAATTCTTCTTTAGTCATAGTTATTTGATTTTATCTTTGTCGCAAAATAATACGTTACCTACTATATAGTCTTTTATGCCAGCTGCGTTAATGAGACGCGTTGCCTTAGCATTGTAAGAGAGATTGTTAAGTTTCCCTTCCTCATTGCAGACAAGAAGTTTATCTCCGATATGGAGAACTTCAATGTATCCATCAACGATTTCATTTAATTCGTTAAGTGAGAAGTCGGTTCCATTGGCAGGGTCTACTTTCTTTAGTAGACCATCTGTCGTTATGATTACTGATTGCATAATTCGTAGCCTTCAATATTATTGTTGTACTTATTATTGTGTTAGAAGTCGTAAATTTCGCTCGCGTCGTCAAGCTCAACTACCTTACACGAAAGACTCTCAACCTCAAAAGGGGCCATACCTATATTTATCATGCGAGCCTTGAGCTTATCTATGTTGCTAGTACCCATCAAAAGAAGGTCTCCCCAGTTGTATGCGAATGTTATATCATTCTCAACTAAAGTCATTACCATTGACTTAGGGGCATTCTCAACTTTAATTGCTTTCATAATCTTTAATTTTTAATGGTTTAACTTGTTAGGAGAGCTTGATTAATCAAATCTACCTCCTTTATTTCTATATGCAAAGATACTAATAAATTCGCATATATGCAAATATACCAAAGAATAAATTAGTTAAAAATACTAAATAACACATTCTCTGTCAATGGTTTATATGATTGGGATGAGCGACCTAAAGCATAAAAAAGAATAAGCCGTACGGCATAAATCCATACGGCTTTGTTGTGTTACTGGAAATCCCTTATAATCTGTTCGTCAGAAATATTGTTTAGCCATTCTTCGCATTTCTCTATAACACCAGTTGCTGTATCTGGTGCATCATCATGAGAGTTATATCCCTCTTTGCGATAAGCTTTTAAATCATGCGCAAACTCTGGCCATAGCTGTTCCCAGTTAGAGGGGAAGACAAGTCGGTTATTTACTTCACTCGAACGTGTGAATATTCGTATCTGTTTGTTCTTAGACTGAGTAAACGTTACAAATCTTGTCTTACGGTTACCATACTCTTTTGTAAGTCTTTCTACGTTTCGAGCATAAGAACGACCTCCGTTATTGCTTTCTACAAAGCAGATGTCTGTTTTATTGCGTTTTAACATATTGGCTTGAGCAGGCTCTGTGAACTCCATTGGACGCTTTGTGTATAGCACATCTGTTACATAGTAGCCATCATCATGTGCGTCGAAGCATATAGAGCAAAGGAAGTCGAAACCGGTATCTGCCGAGTCTGTGTAGTTGCCTATCATCCTAGCATACCTTCTGTCCGGCAGCTCATCGTATGTTCTGAAGGCATGGTACATAAGACCTTCCATAGGGGTAGGGTTCTGCATGTACTGTGTCTCAAATACGAACTCGCTGGCGTGCTTGATTTTGTACAGCTCCTCCAGCGTATGCTTCCACGGCCACAAGGCTCTCTCATTTCCCTCTTCGTCTGTCTGTATTACCGGGAGGGAAACCACTTTCCATTCATTCGGTTCTATCTCTTGCAGATAACCACACAAGTCGTGCTCGTGCAACCTCTGCATGACGATGATAATTGGCGTGTGACGCGAGTTTACACGGTTACGGATGGTTGTCTCGAAACGTCTGTTGATAGACTCTCTTACGTTATCTGACAAAGCATCATCCGGTCGTAGAGGGTCATCGATAACTATGGCTCCCGAAAAGTGACCGGGATTAAACGTAGCCATAAACTTATCCATGTTCTTTATGTCTTCTTCGGTCCAGTCTGGCTGACCTGCACCAAAACCAGTGATCTGACCCAAGGTAGATGTAGCATACTCACCACCACCTGCCGTTGTGCTCCATTTTGATCTTGTGTTATCGTTCTTTCTGATTTTGACATTTGGGAATAGTGTTTGAAAATATGTGGAAGTTATCGTGTCCTTGACTGCCATTGAGTTGTCCTGGACGAGACTTCCGGAATAGGATATGTGCAGAAACTTTGAAGCAGGGTTCAGCGCAAGACCATAGGCAATGAACATCTGTGAACACAAGAGGGTCTTTCCATAACGTGGGCTGATGTTGATAATCAACTTATTCGTCTTTCCCATTATCACATCCATGAGCGCATCACATATAATCCTGTGATGTTCGCCTATTACATACTCACGTCGAGCAGTATAGGCGAACATCTTTGTAGTGAATTGCAGCAGGGACGATGCCACTAACTGCTTATGAAGAAAACGTTGTTTCTCAAAGTCCATTTATCTTCTGCAATTCTTTAATATCATCCAAGGACAGCTTAGGGAACTTAAAGTCTTCACCATCCTTGCCAGTTACTTCTTGAATATGCTTGTCTGCCAATCCGTTGAGCCTTGCAACAATGCAGGAATCAAACTGATGAAGCATGGCGCCATCAATCTGCTGGGCCATTACGACATTCTCAATCTGTGTTATCACCTGCTCAAATCCGGGTCTCTTAAGATTACCTCTCTTGAAATCCGCCCATTTCTGAACAATGCCGCAGAAAGCACAAAATCCGACAAGGGTGTAGGCTCTTCTGAAAACCCTAACCTCTTGTCTCATGGAATTTGTGGATTTTCCGCTGCCGCCTGCAATGGAGTTGCTACCAGTCTTTTGCTGCCAAGGGTCATTTTCAACATCATCACAGTAAGCTACAAACTTATCCCATAATTCCTGAGAAGACTTAATCTTGTATGGTCTTCCTACAGGATTAGGGATTCTATGTACGAAAGACTTTACTTTCGGCTGTGATGATTCATCTGTCATGGCTTCTTAACCTTTACTAGTTTACCGCAAGCGGAACAATTATACTCATAATACTCTGAAGGCTTGACCTTGATATTCTCCTCAACGCCCTTCATTTCCTCCTTGAACTTCTGGTCCTTCTGAGCCTCTGTAACGACCTTCTTAGCCGTATGGTTAGTCTCAGCCTTAGAAGGTGCGGCCGCAGGCTTCTGTTCCTTTGGCTTAGCGTTGAGTCCAAGCATACCGGCAATGCTCTCATCGAAGGCAAACTGAATACTGTTAGGATCACCGAGATAGGAGAGCTCCTTGCGAAGCTTCTTCTCATTCCAAGTGGCAAACTCGGACGTCTTGTCATCAGCGATTCTATACTGCTTGATCTGCTCATCGGTCAGATAGTCAAGACGGATGCAGGGAATCTTATCAATTCCCAACGCCTTAGCTGCCTTATACACACCGTTACCGGTTACAATCACGTTGTTCTTGTCAACGGAAATAGGCTGAGTGATGCCGAAATCCTTGATGGACTGCATGATTGCCTGTACCGACGTCTCGTCAGTCTTGTGCGAACCGTCGTGAGGCACGATACTGTCAATAGGTAACTCAATTACCTTGTCATTAATCTTAATCTCTTCCATACATGTTAATCCTCAATTTCTATTGTTTCCATATTTCCGCAATATGGGCAAACGACCTTCATATAATGTGAACCGTCCTCGCGCTCTTTGAGAACGAACAAATCCTTGGCAGGGTCTTCCTCCTCGCCCACTGGGACTTCCTCGCTTTCGCCAGCCTCTTTATTTAATGGCGCCTCGAAGTTCTCCTTTTCAACCTGAGAATAGTCATCCTGGAAGCCACCATACTCTTCTGCCTGCTGGTTGATGCTGTCGAGGGAGAAGTTGAGCATCTGGTTGATGTCCTCAAAGAAGAATGCCTGCATATCGGTAGGAACCCCCATGTTGCGCAATTCCTCCAAAAGCTGGTCTTCATCAAAGGAAGATTTCTCTGCCAACTTGTTATCGAGGATGCGGTACTTCTTTGCCTTTTCATCGTCCATATCCGAGTAAACGACAGGAACGAACTCCATACCCAACTGGTAAGCAGCCACATATCTTGTGTGACCGGCAATGATTACACCAGCCTTATCAACGAGGATAGGCTTAACGTATCCAAAACGCTTGATACTCTCCTTAGTAGGCTCAACCGCATTCGTGTTGTCACGAGGGTTGTCATAATAAGGAAAGATTTCACTGAGCTTAACTGACTTTACTTTCATTTCTTATCCTCCTTCTTCTTGGCTGTCTCTCTTGCTACACGTCTCTCGTCGACAACCTTTTCGATAGCCGCATTGTACTTATAGCCCTTGAAAATCTTGGCGAACCCGGTAACAAACTTAAGCTTTACAAGCTCTTTCTGTTCCAGACCTACCTTTTCGCAAATCTCACGCTCAGACACACCGTCTCTGAGCATATTGAAAACGATGTTTACCATTCCATCGACAGAATGGCTTCCACGGGCACGATTGTGTCTTACGGTTGATGCCATACGCTGGTCGATATCCTTGTCTAGGACTACGATCGGCAGCTTTCCGCCACATCGCTCATTAATGTCCGCGAACTTGCGGATAACGAGGTTTCTGTGGAAACCGTCGATGATTACATACTTCTGCAGCTTCTCGTCCCAAATGGTAACGATAGGCATTGTGTAACCGTCTTCCCTCACGGATGTATAGAGAAGGCGCATTTCCTTATCAGCCACATGGTTAGGGTTATAGTTGTTGGCTACAACCATATCTTTGTCAACCCAAAGCACGCAATCTACAGGATTGACTTTCTCCGGAGATAAGGAACTGATATACTTTCTGAGGTCGTTCAAAAACTGCACCTTATCCTTGGCAGCATCAAACTCCTTCTTGATGTTCTCTTGAAGATTCATATTCCTTATTAGCTTTTTCTATTTTAACATAATTGTCGCTCAAATACTGACGCAAAGAACGCTCTACGCTCTGAATGCGCTTCATACCGAAATCTTCTGCAATGACGCAGACAGCACTGGTATAACCAATCTGATGTATTACGTAATCAATACACTCTTGGCAATGACCTGCTTTAGCTACATTTCTCTTCTTGGCAGAACGGTAGCCTTTCTTGATAGTCTCCGCATTCTTCTTGTCTTCACAAAGATTGTCTGCCAGATAGTCAACGTATTCATCCCAATCCTTGAAATAAGGTGGTAAATTGTAGCAGTATGTTGCCACTTCATTAAAGACGTGTACTGACGTATTGACGTTAGCTACCCTTCGCACTAGCTTATCATAAAACCATGGATCAACTTCCTTGATGAAACCTAAGTCGTGGATAGCCTGCTCATGAATAAGGGAACTTACTCGGCACGCTCTGAGTGGCTTCTGCGTGAACTGATAGTTATAGAGCTTGCAGTACGGAAGCTTGTTGCTGAAGATGTAATACCATACATCATGAACCTTCCAATCCCAAATAGGGTAGAGTACAAGACTTCTCGGTGTGCCGTCTTTATAATATCCGCCACCACCTCCCCATGTAATACCTGGAAGGCACTCGCCTCTAGTAAGACCCGATAGTCGTGCCGGCGACTCCTCGATACGGACACCGCCCAAAGTTAGGTAGTCTTTGCCGAAGAGCATTTTGTGTACCTGATCAAGGGTCTTGGAGAAATACTGATTGTGCGGAATTTCTAAATCACCATATGAATCCGGTTCTTTCTCACGAATCCATTTTTCTCCAGGCCCCCATACATTGAACCATTCTCCCTTTGAGGCATTCCATTCCTGGAAGTATGATTGAATCCAATACGGCTCAACCCACGGCAAGTGCATGATGTATCGTATGTACTCTATAGTCATAGGAGTCTCTGCCTCTTGGTCTAAGAAAAGAACTGGTATTTTTTCTATTCCCATTTCTTGCATAACCTCATGGGCGAGATTTAGCACTACAGTCGAATCCTTACCGCCAGACATTGTTACAATAATCTTGCGTTTGCCATAAAACTCTTTAAAGATGTATCTAAATCTATCAAGAGCTGCTTCATAAACATTCTTGTCACTATAAAATATCATTTCTTCTTCCTGTTATTTAATAGTACTTTGTCACTGGAGTTTTCGAAATGGGTGTCCAAGTAATCTTTTAACTTTGTCATCATTTCGTTATTATTATGGCCACGTGCAGCATTGTGCATAATAGTCGCATATTTAAGTTTTTCTTCATCGAAGTCAACTAAACAAACAGGAACCATTTCATATCCAATAACGCAAGCTGCTCTATAGCGATTTTCTCCATCCACAATCTGCATTGTAGAGCGATTAACAACAATTGGCTGGGTAAAACCAAAATAAAGCAACGACTTTACGAGCAGGTCAAAACTATCTGCGTCATGAGTGTTTGGGTTGTAGTCATTTGGGTAAATGTCATCAACCTTAACGTAGTCAATATGCAGTGGCTTCATCTGCTCAACTTCTATATTGTCTTTCGCTAGTTTTAATGCGAGATTTTCTTTAGAGCTTTTTGTATTCATCGAAAAATTCTTTATTGACTATTTCTTTTACCCAATCTTTGCTTGATTTTGCGAAATATGGAGTTTTAAATTCCTCTTCCCAATTGATAGTCTTTACATCTAACTGGTTGTTATATGTGTTGCTGTATCGCTGTATTCCTCCGACGGAACCGGGGTTCCCAAATGTGCTTCTGTATGCACCAAAATGCTGAACCAAACCGGGAACGATAGCATATAGACACGTTCCTTTCGCCTGCAAGTATGCTTTAAGTCGCGAGTCGTCATATCGGGTTTGGTCGTCGGTCATCTTGTTAGAAGTCTCAACGAAGTCCTTTGCCAAGTCGTTTGGGTAAACACTTGCTTGAAGCCAAAAGTTTGTCTTAGTTGAGATTACATGCTTGCCTTTATCAAAGCAGTCCGTGTAATCGCCATTGGTTGGATTGTAAAAACTGATAACATTGTGCTCAGGGGCATGAGAAAGAATGTAAAGTATTTTCTCAAGGATGTTTCTGTCAAAAGAAATATCATCATGGATAATCATTCTGTGCGTTCCCTCGGCTACATCCTGCGTTAGCGCTCTTGAGTAATTATCCCACAAACCTAAACCTCTATCCATGGAAATGCTTACCTCTATACCAAAAGGCTTAGCACTTGTCTCTATGAGTTTTTTTAGATACTTGCCCTCACGTTCTCTTTTGGGAACGTTAAGAATAATAATTTGCGATAGCTTTATCATAGGATTTTTATTTGTTTATTGTCCAATCTCCTCCACGTTTTGCTATACGGTTTATAGCAACGGCAAGTCTATTGCGATTCATGTCACTTCCATAAAATACCTTACCGGCATTAAAAGCTGCCTCAGCAACGAGCCCTTGTCCCAAGAAGAAGTCTGTTATGGCTTTGAAAGGAACATCTTTACATATCTTGAAAACGGCTTCCCATTCATCCATGCCTTCAAGTTTCCAATCCTCGGGCTGTTTCGTTCCTTGCACTATCCAGCAAACATTTTTAGGACTGTGGTAGTATGTGTTGTTATAAATCTTGACACAAGGGAACAGAGATTCAACCATTGGAACAACCTGGTTTTTGTTGCGAGCAAAGCACTCTACAAAAAGTCTATCCGGATTTATCTGCTCAATACAATTTTTTATGTATGTTATAAATTCGTCAAAACTTTGTACAGGGCATTCTTTCTCGGCCTTTGTGTAATATGCCTTTAGTACACCTTTGTTTCCAGCAGGGTCAATAAATACACAATCTGCTTTTTTTGAAAACTCAGGAAGTCCTAAAGTAATATCGGCAATGGCTATTTTGCTGCCATTGTCTAATATGTAAGTTTCTCCTTCTGTTATGGGGTATTTGTCAATACTGCCATCATAACGCAACCCTTTCTGTTTCATTGGCTATTTACTATTATATAGTTATGATATTCTGATATGTTTTCTGCTCCAAATAAATTTTCTAGCGATTTCTTCGAATATACATTATGTAAGAATTCGACCTCGCACCTTTCATATGTTACTGGATGATAGTTCTCCTTGTAGAACATCAAAAACTTACGCGCCTTACTTTTTGAT
>ERZ1026868.721-NODE-721-length-19344-cov-3.814143_pt1 | contig 19344 bp, 15 predicted proteins | sample MGYA00380164_ERZ1026868 | MGnify/ENA primary metagenome ERZ1026868 (study PRJEB33269, sample SAMEA4719800) | human gut metagenome | biome: human-associated habitat; feature: organic feature; material: feces | place: Cameroon | collected 2013-10 ... | reverse complement strand
ACGCAATGAAAGCACCAACTACCAAAGAGTGTCCGTTCTATTTGACGAACTGGGCAAAACCACAGTCGTTGGCACATTCTCAAATAGCATCCGTAGGCCATGCGCCGTTTTGATATAATCCACGCCATGAAAAAGATAAAGTTAGGCCTTCTTCCGTGCATCGCAATTGCCATCATCCTCGGAATAGCGCTTGGCACAGTCGCGCCGGCCCCTGCCGTAAAGTTCGTGAACACCATAGGCGCATTCTGCGACCAGTTCATAAAGTTCATGGTGCCGTTGATCATCCTTGGGCTTGTCGCCCCGGCAATAGCCGAAACCGGACATGGCGCCGGCAAGATGCTCCTCACGACCGTCTCAATTGCCTACGCATCGACACTTTTCGCGGGATTTCTCGGCTATTTCGTCTCGGCGGCTGCATTCCCGTCCCTCGTCACGGCAGGTGCCACTGCGGCGATGGAAGAGGCGACCGTAAAGTTCGCCCCCTATGTGACGATCCGAATCCCCGCAATAATGGACGTGATGAGCGCACTCGTGCTGTCGTTCATCCTCGGACTTGGCATGATATTCGCGGATTCCGTGGTGCTCAAGCGCGGGTTCATAGAGTTTCGCACGGTCATCACCAAGACGATATCCGTGGCCATTGTGCCGATGCTTCCGGTGTACATATTCGGCATATTCCTCGACATGACCGCCGCCGGGAAGACAAAGGCGGTGCTTACGGCCTTCGCCGCGATCATCGCGGTGTTCACCCTGCTAACCCTGCTCGTCATACTGGCGCAATTCGTGGTCGCCGGCATAGTCGCCCGCAGAAACCCGTTCAAGGCCATGCTGACGATGCTCCCTGCCTACGTCACCGCGCTCGGCACATCCTCGTCCGCCGCGACGATCCCAGTCACGCGGGCCCAGACCATCGCCAACGGAGTACGCCCGGAGATTGCCGACTTCGTCATCCCGCTCTGCGCCACGGTGCATCTTGCCGGTTCGACGGTCAAGCTCGTCTCATGCTCCATTGCGCTCATGCTGATGAGCGGGAATGCCTCCGGCATAAACATCGGCACATTTGCCGGATTCATCTTCATGGTGGGGATCGTGATGGTAGCGGCCCCCGGCGTACCGGGCGGAGCCGTCATGGCCGCGCTCGGCATTCTGCAGTCCATGCTCGGATTCGACCAGACGCAACTCGCGCTGATGATCACGCTGTACATGGCGACCGATTCCGTAGGCACCGCCTGCAACATAACGGGAGACGGTGCGATCGCCATCATAATGGACAAAATCACGCCACGTTCAGTTGGTAGTTGGTAGTTGGTAGTTGGCAGTTGGTAGTTGGTAGTTGCGATTTACGATTCCTCGATTTGCGATTGCATTTGACGATTGGGCAATTTGATGATTCAGGAGGTGGGATTGCGGATGGTGGGGAGGGTCGCACTTGTTGCCGATAACACGACACCCCCCGTAGCGACGGCGCCCTCGCCGTCGTGCATGCACAGGGGAGAGGTGCGCAGCTTACTGTGACCATTGCCCGCATATGGCGGATGCGGACGCGACAAGCGCGTCCCTCCCGCCGTCGGGAAATATTGGCCATGCAGAAGTGTCGAAATACAGGGGCGGGTTATAGGCTAAATCATTCAATACCAAAATCACCAAATGCAATCGCAAATCGCAAATCGTAAATCGTTCCGCCTCTCCACCACTTACACATCCATATCTGTTCCGCGCAGGAGCAGCCTGAGGGCGTGGTCGATGGCCGCGGCGCGAATTGCGGCGCGGTCGCCCTGAAACACCCGCCTTTCGGTTTTCACGCCATGCGCCGTCGCAAGGCCGAACCAGACGAGTCCGACAGGCTTGTCGGCGCTTCCGCCGCCAGGTCCGGCGATGCCCGTTACCGACACGGCGAGATCCGTCTTGAGCAGCCGCCTCACCCCACAGGCCATCGCCTCCGCGCATTCCGCCGAGACGGCCCCCTTGGTTTCGAGCACTTCCTGCGGCACCCCAAGCACGTTGCGCTTCACGGAGTTGTCGTAGCTTATCACTCCGCCCCAGAACGCCGCGCTGGAGCCGGCGACATCCGTTATCGCACTCCCCACCCCGCCGCCAGTGCACGACTCGGCGGTCGCGCACGTCATCTCCCTTTCGGAAAGTTCCCTGACCAAAGTCTCTGCCAGCTTCATTTGCGCATCAATCCTTGTAGACGGTTTCGGCGCCGCGCACGACAAAGGGCTTCTCCAGCCCAGCCTCAAGGAAAGCCTTGATCGTGACGTACGTGACCTCAAGAAGTTCGTCGAACGAATATGTCCTCGTGGGCCTCATGTTAGCCTGCGGCTTGTCCGGGCGATCATACGAAACCGTACACTCAAGCGTAAGCGGCAACGCTCCAGACGCAAGGGCAAACACGTTGTTGAGGTTTATTCCGGGACGGGACGGCGCATCCTCCCTCGCGGGTTTCGGTGCGTATTTCCTGATACCAGCCTTGTGCAGCGCGAGGTTGCACCTGTAGCGGATGTCACGCGCTCGCTCAAGTTTCTCAGGATACTCGATGGAGCTTGGGAGCAGGACAGACGGCTCGCTCTCATACGAGTGTCCGTTCAATACCGCATCGACGCGCCAGCGGGCGGCAAGCTTCAGCAAGGCCTTCGCCTCCTCGGTGCGGATGTCGCCTGGCGCGGCGTCGTGCATTATGTTGTAGCCATCCGCATTCGGATAGCCCCCAGGATAGCCAACCTTGTCAAGCGGCAAGGGAAACCACGCCTTGCTTCCACGCCATCCGACGAGCGAGCCATCCTTCCACACGCCCTGCGACACCTTGCGGAACGTCACCCAGTCCACGCCGCGAAGGTGGTCCGGAGAGATTGCGCGTCCATCCATGTTCACGCACGGCACTACTATGAACCTGTAGCTGCGCACAAGCTCCAGAAGCCGATCGTCAGCGCGTCCACGGAAATCCACTCCAGTCTCCAGCATCCTTATCAGGTTCATGGCTCCGGCCACCGTCTCCGGCTCCGCACCATGCACACCGGCAATGAAAAGGAACGTCTGCGTGCCGCCCTGCCTGCGTCCGTAGTAGTTGCGGTACGTCGTGGAGCCCTGTCCGGCAGACCAGTTTGTCTGCGGCGGAGCCTCGTTGAAATCGCCATAGAATAGCGCGTGGACCGGGTAACCGAGCGGCGTGTGGCAGATCACTTCCTTGCGCGAACACCTTGTGGCGCTTTCGCACAGTTCGACGATTTCGGAGGGACGCACTTTCCAGAAACCGGGGCGGGGCTCAAGCCCAGGCACCTCAAACGACTTGAACCTCGTGGGCTGCACGCCCTTCACCGTGGTACGGCATCCAGCAAACGCCGTCGCGAGCGAGAGCGAACTTAAGAAACCCTTTCTCGATGTGTTCATGCGTATACCTCCTGTTGCTTACAGGCCAACGCCCGCCTGGACCTCGACCTTGCTCGACAGTCTCCTGCTTTCGGCGGCAAGGCATTTGCCGTCTGGACTCAAAATCCTCAAATGGACATCCCCGCCCACATCGCCCGTGCGGTTGAAGTCTATCGTCGCCTCAAGCGTACCGGCGAAACCTTTGAGACTATGTCCAGGAATCACTATCCGCACGCCATCGCTCACCGCCCGCTTCGCATACTCGCACACGACAGGCCTGCACGTCTTGACGTCGCCAACGTTTATGACGTGCAGAAAGCGGTCATCCACGGATGGGACGGTAGGCTTCACCTCAATGCGCCACCGTCCGAACCACGGCCCGTTTCCCGTCTTTGCGCACCTGGACTCAACCCAGCGCAGGTAGTCCGCATCGAGTTCCCAGTTCTTGCCTGCGCTCCAGAACTCCTTTCCTGGACCGCCGACCTTTTCGACCGCCGCCCGTTCCGGCAGCAGTGTGCGCGAATACATCACGCCATCCTCGGCCTGCGAACGCACAAGGCCTCCATTCACCTCGGGTTCGTTCCGGGTGTGTAGGAGCCATTCTTTCGCGTAGGACGCATCCGCCGCGCCCACCCGGTCGTAGACCACAAACACGTCCGGCATCAGGTATACGAACTGGCGCACGGCCTCCCTGCATTTCTTCCCGTAGCTTCTCGTGGCATCTGCGGCGACATACGTATAGACCGGATTCGTCTCGAAGGCGAGCGGTGTTCCACACGCACGGCCCTGTCCGCCATATGTGCGCAAACCTTCCGGCCCCTTGTACTTCAGCCCCCAATAGGACGTTATAGGCTCTTCTTCCGGTCGCTGATGTATCAGCACACAGTTGTGCGCCACCGTCTGGGCGTAGTAGTACGTGAGGTTGTAGTCCGTCTGCCTCGCGCGGCATCCGGAATCGAGCGCCTGGTACCCGTTGCGGTAGATCACGAAGTTGTTCTCGTCAAGATGGCGGTGCTGGGTCACATCCCCGCCGGACGTGAACATGCAGAAGGTCGCGTCCCTGTTCCACCCGCTCCGCATCACGAACTGCCCCACACTCTCGAAATGCCTTGCCTTTAGACGACATCCGTCAAGCTCCTCGGCGGTGAACGGCGCTACGCCATCCGCCGCAGCGAAGAGGAACGGGTACATCGGCCACGTGTCACCGAGGCTGCGGTTCGGCGCACGCTCCCGCAACGCCATGGCCAGCCGCGCCGCCGCCGGACTCGACTGGCGATAGAAGCATGCGTATTGCGTCATATGCTCATACAGGCTTCCCAACGGCAGCATGTTGTCCCAGTGCGAGGCATCGCCGAATCCATACTGCCCAGCCCCATGCCGAGTGGGAATCCAGTTCCACCATATCCAGTTCGGGAACAGCGCAAGGTTCGGGTACTGCGACGCTGCATCGACGCCGGCGGCGGAGAGCATCGTATGGAAGAAGTTGAAGTGCGCCCATGGATAGGCGCCCATGGAATATCCGACTACACCGCTCGCGAGGGCGCCGTCGTCGCCCGCCACGCTGTCGCGGTGCGCAAGCATCTCCCGACACAGTCCGTATCCTCTCTCAAGGTGTTGTCGCGCCATGTCGTCGCAAAGGCCGTCCCCGCTGGCGGCCACGCCGGAATACCACAGCAGCGACGTCACGCCATAGAAGCCGGACTTCGTCCCGCCACTGTTGCGGCGCACGATCTTCGGCCCGCCCTTGCGCGGCTGGACGTCCTCAACGTGCTGCACGAGCGGCACTATCATAGCCCGCCGTTCGTCCTGGGTGAGCGCTTCGAACATCCAGTCGTATGCGCAGAATGCGAGAATCCGCGACGTCGAGTACCAGTTGACGGCGCGGCGGTTGCGGAACGCTTCGCCATATGCGGCAATGCTGACAGCGAGCATGCGCTTCGCCTTCTCGAGGTACCGTCCATCGCCGGTGAACCGCCACGCGAGAGCGCACATTGCCGCCTGCGGGCCCCACTCGGCGACAGGAGGCAGCGGCACGGCATCCGACCAGCCGGGGGGCGCCCCTTCCGTGCGCGAACATGCCGGATCCGCGGGGAACCGGTCGCACCTCGCAAGAAGCGCAGCCATGGAGGCTTTCGCGGAGCCTTCCGCATTTGCCTTTATCGCGGGCCACGTATCCCTATTGAAGAAGAGCCTCGGATGATCCTTCCTGACAGATGGCGCTTCCACTGGCAATGCCGCGAGGGCGCCGGATGCCGCAACCGACATGACGAGCAGAATCGTAAGGAGCCTCTTCATGGCATTCTCCCTATTTTTTCGGCAAAGGCCACGCAGAGAAGGCAAGCCCGGCATACGGCATATTCCGCGAAAGCGACATGAACGACGACGGATCGACCGTGCGGTTGGCCTGAAGGTCTATGACCGTCTCGCCATCAGGCTCCTCGCCGATCAGGCGGGCCGGACCTTCGGTCCAGCGCTTCGCCCACTCGTTCACGTCCATGCCCTCGTCCTCGACCAGCACCTTGTAGGTTATGGCGACTGCAGTCTCAAGACCGACAATGCCGTTCGCCGATCCTACGAATCCGCCACGCTTCGCCGCCGCAGGATGCGGCGCGTGGTCTGTCGCCAGGATCCCGAGAGTGCCGTCCTCCACTGCCGCACGGATTGCCGCACGGTCTTCCTGGTTGCCAAGCGGCGGCGCCATCTTCCAGTTGGCGTCGTTATCCGGTATGTCATCGCAGGAAAACAGGAGATGGTGCGGCGTCGCCTCGCCGGTCACCGGAAGGCCCTCCCTCCGGGCTTCGCGTATCAGGTCTACAGTCCCTGCGCACGATATGTGCTGGATGTGGAGCGAACAGCCCGTTTCGCGGCACAGGCCTATGTCACGGCGCACAGCCTCCACCTCCGCATCGGGAGGCATGACCGGCAGACGAAACGCACGGGCCACGCGGCAATCCCTGATCACGCCGTCACGAAGCAGCGACGGCACTACGGCATGCTGCATGACGGGCCTGCCGAGCGCTGCCGCACGGCGCATCGCCTCGCGCATCACGTTCCTGTCGGAAACAAACGAACCGTCGTCGGTGAAGGCGACCGCGCCAGCCTCGGCGAGACGTTCGAGATCCGCCACCTCGCGTCCGAGCCTCCCACGGGTAATGCATGCCGCCGGGGCAATCCTCACGGGGAGCGAATCGTCCTCAATCTGTTCGCGCAGCCATGCCACGCTGTCGCCGGCAGGCGTGGTATTCGGCATCGTGGTGACGCACACGAAACCGCCGGCGGCGGCCGCCGCCGTCCCCGTCGCCCGGGTTTCCGCCTGTGGCATGCCGGGATCGCGGAAGTGCACGTGAATGTCCCTGAATCCCTTGAATCTCAAATACCGTTCGCTCATCAATAGATTCCATTTTAAGATGTGACGCATAGCGTTGCTAATGAGAGGTGTTTGGGGTAGCATACCCCTCCATGCAAAAAGAACAGCTCTCAAAAGCAACGCGCACATTGTACACCATCCTGCATCAGATTGCAACGCTCATCCCGCACGAACTGGGCTTATCTCTCTGTGTTAAAACCCGAGTTTGCCAGTTGAAAATTCGAAAATCGCGTTTCCGCCCAAGCCCGCGTGCGTTTTTCGCTTGCGGGCTTCATAATTTTTAGTGTATGCAGTTCAGAACGGGTCGATGGCTGATTTCACCTCGCGAAGGTCTCCTTTCGTGTATATCTTTGCCGGGACGTCAATTCCGAACGCCTTGAATAGCGTCACGATGCCACCGTCCGAGGCGTTCAGCATCTGATAGTAGTCGCCCGGAAGCTCCGTAACCTGCCACTCGCGCAGGGCGTTGGCGAGCCGCGCGCCGGGCAGGCCGTATGTCCAGTCCGGTTCCTCGCCGGACTCCGGGCCGAGGACCGCCTTCGTCTTGCGCTGGATGAGCCGCATCATCGTCAGCGCGATGAAGCAGATCGTGAGGTGCGCCTCGATGTGCTCGCGCGTCCTGACGTAGATCGGCCTGGTCTCGAGCGTCGACTTCATCTCGCGGAACTGGTCCTCGATCTGCGTGAGGCCGTGGTACTTGTCGATGACCTCGCGGTCGGGCATGTCGAGCTCGGACGTGACGATCTGGCAATAGCCGAAGAGCTCGTTGAACGCGCTGAGCTTCTCGTCGTCGATCATCGCCGCGAGCTTCGTGCCGTCAAGGACGTTCCCGGTCTTCCGGTCGAGGACGTCCTTCCTCAGGAACCGCCGCAGGCTCTGGCTTTGCGCCGCCGTGATCCTGAAGCCGCCAGGATTCGCCTTGAGCTTCTCGACGAACGAGAGGAAGGACGCGTTCTCGTGCAGCTCGCGCTCGTAAAACGCCTTGCTCCAGTAGGCGACGACCTTTTCCTTGAAGATGCGCTTCTTCCCGTCCGGAAGGGCGACCGTGCGGTTCACGATCCGGGACTTGCAGCGGAACTTCTCGTCGGAGAAGTCGTAGCCCTCCGGGCTGACCGCCCACGCGATCTCCCGCTTCGTGCTCTTCCTGAGGCTTTTCGCGACGATGTAGCCGTTGCCGGCGTCGGTGACGTGGCACATGTTCGTCCCCGAGTGCATGCCGCGGTCCGCGACGAGGACGAAGCGCTTCAGCCCGAGCGAGTCGACCGTCTTCTCCAGCGCGGGCCTGAGCGTGTGGTGGTCGAGGATGTTGCCGGGGAACATGCCGAACGAGATCGGAATCCCCCCGTCGTCAAGGAAGAGCCCGAGCTGGACGACGGGCTGCCTGCGGCTCTCCTTGCTCACGCCCATCTTGCGAAGGCCTTTCTCGATGACGTTGCCGTCCGCGTCCGTCGTGTCGGGGTCCGGTCGCGGGGTCTCGAAGAAGAAGTTCGTCACGTCGTAGAAGACGACCTTCGAGCTGCGTCCCGTTCCGCGCGTCACGCAGGTGTTCATGCGCCGCACGATCCGCTTCGCGTTCCTCTGGATGACGTCGAGCGCGTCGTAGACGTTGTCGTCGTTCGTGCTGGAGACCAGGGGCCGGTAGTACCTGTCGTTCTGGCCCATCGTCGCGGACTTCGACGCGGGATCGAGCAGACGCCCGTACGTCAGGAGCCGGACGATCCCCGTGAGGTCGTATCCGATCTTCGACGAGAACTTGACGCTGGCGAAGAGCTCGTCGAGCCCGAGGGCGTTGAACACCGGGTCGAGGATCGTCGCCGCCATGCGCCTGGGCTTGCCGAGGCACGTCGGGTCTCCCGCGTTGAAGGTGACGGTGACCTTGCCTTTCGCGGCACCGTCGACATAGGGCTCCAGTTCCCTGATGAGAGGTCTGCCCGCCCTGTACGATTCCCGCAGCCGACGCAGGTAGTCCGGCTTGCCGTCGTCGTGCCGTGACATCGGCCCGAGGCTCAGCACGACCTTGCGGCGCTGAACGACACGTCCTCCGACTTTCTTCAGCCCGAGAGATGCCGTCAGTCTGAGGTACGCAATGCCGTGGTTGATGACCCGTTCGATCGTCATAGGCTACTCCTTGTTTTAATCGCTATGTGGCTATGTGAATGTTATATCATATCTGGCGTCAAATGTGGCACGCAAATGATAAAAAATCCGTCGGACGCAACAGTCCGGCGGATTATGAGGGAAAACGATGTAGTGCAGTCAGCTATTCAACTGGCAAACTCGGGTTATACCAAACCGTCCTTGTCTACAACAACAACCAAATCACATCAATCATATCAATTTCATCTGCCAAAGTGAACTCAATCCAAGCTTCTCCAGCTCAGTGCATGAATGAAACGAATGCGTACCCCATGGGCGGCAAGTCGAGGGCAATGGATTTGCCGTCCGGCGCAAGCGATGCTCCACCACCCAGTGCCGTCGTAAGATTACGGCATTGCAATGGCATATCAATCTTTGCCTTCACCGCTTCCCGCGTTGCGTTCACAGCCAGCATCCAGATTCTGCCTTCATGACGGTAGAACCTTACCGGGAGATACTTCGGAAGCGCTTTACATCCTTCCGCGAACTTCTCCGTAACATCGTCAGAAAGAAGCACGTCCTCCATTTTCTTCACTTCGTGCGCAACATCGCACGTATCGCCCCACGCCTTTTCGAACTCATCCCCTTTCGTGTTCTTGCGGATTGTAGAATAGGAGTAGAAGATGATTCCGTTCGCACCGCAGGCGATTCCCTGCCATGTCATGTTCGCCATCTCCAGACGCGTCGGCATGCGAAGATTCTTTTTGTCGCACTTGGGCCAGACTTCCTTCGAGTAGCACCACTTCCAGTCGAACGTCTGGGGAATGAACCAAAGCGGACGCATCATACGCATATTGTCCGCCGTTACACGCATCTGTCGCGTAATGCGCTCAAGCTCACTGCGAGGTCCTGCATGATTGCCGATAGGATAGCAATCGTGCGCCAAAACATCATAGCTCGGCAGAAAATCCCGTGCAGTTTCCGGATGGCAAAGACATGTGAGAGTGGCGCGTTCCAGATCGAGCGAATGCAGGAATTCATGCACCTTGACCGTATTTGAAGCCATACTCACGGGCGCCTCATCGTTCAAGTACCACATGATGAGTGCAGGATGGTGGCCTATTGCCTTGTATCGGTTCTGTAGTTGAATCTTGGTATCCTCGAAGGTTTTCCATCCCCTTTTTGTCGCATACCGGTATCCATAAATGTATCCGCGTATGTCTGCCGCCACGAACACCCCCGCCTTCTGCCACGCATCAAGCTGCCGTTCGTCTATCCCGGAGTACTGCACGGCAAAATTGTACGGTCCACGCTTGTACTGTTTGATGTCGTCCGGCGACATGTATCCCGTATAATGCCCGAGCGGGAAGAACTTCTTCCCGTCAAGGATCATGCGACACTGTGAGTCAAAAGAGACGCGTCGCTTCTGCGGATCCCCCCCGACCGTCCGTGTAAACTCGACCTCTTTATCCGCGATGACCCTGCCGCCGTCCCGCGCGGCGAGCACGAATTTCATCTTCTGCGTCCCCATCGCCAGATCTGTCACAGGAACAGTGAATACCGCAACATCATCGGAGAAGGATGCCGGAGAGAGTGTCTGTGCAGCCCCTGACGCCATCCGAACGGAAAGAGCCGCCGTATGCAAATTTGTGTCCGCATTGATGGACGCGAGGATTCGCAGCGTTCCATCCGCCGCCGAATCGCGGTAAGCCGAGGTACACAGAAACTCTACCGGCTTCACAGGAACGCGCTCAAAGGTGAAATCGTCAAACCGCACCCTCCCTGTTGCGCCGGCCTTGAGCATACAAAGAACACTTCCGCGTGCATCGGACTCCTTCATCATCCTTGTCGTCGCTTCGTACCGCACCCAGCCGTCCTTAAGGATGCCATTGTCGTCCACAGGATGTGCGTATGCGCCGGCCACCCATTTCCTGTTCACGTCAAACCACTCAAACCCGATCGACGGGCCGACACCCTTCTGAAGTTCATCAACCTTCACAAGAGCCGTGAGCCTATACGCACAACCAGGTTCCAGCTTTACATACTGCGCGGGATACTCACGCTTTTTGCAATCCAGGTTCTCCCACACAAGCCCCTTCGTGCCGCCGTATCCGGCGCCATCTTCCACCCTCCACATCGATCCGGGCTTGCGCCAGGAGTCAAACCCCTTTTCGAAATCGCCGTTCTTCAGCATATTGTCGCCGATAGCGGACAGAGCCTCGGCAGACAGAGCGAAAAACATCAAGCTTCGCATTCTACTTGAAAAATGAGACATGACACACCTCATGCAACTGCATTACAGACCATATGCCGCAGCGGCGAGCTCCAGCGATTTCATGAGCTTCGGTTCGCTCCCCGGCAGAGTAGGCTTCCAGGACGTCATCAGAAAACCCTTCAACCGCTCCGGCGCAATGTTCTTTCGGCAGAACCCAACAAGCCCCGAAATGTTCTCATCGCAAGCCCAGTTGGATCCGCATGGAATCTGATCGAACCCGGCCTTTTCCAGAAACAGGAACGACTCAAGATGGATGCGTCTCTCCGCAGGAATCTTCTCAAGGTCAAACCATTGCCGATAGTACCAGTTAGACTGCAGCACGCTCTTGGGCATCTTCGCGAGAAACTCGTCCTTGTGCCCCCAGATATAGTCGCTCCATATCCATGGCCGCACACCTTCCTTCTCGACGGTCTTCACGAAGAAGAAGAAATCATGCCACCACAGATCCCCTTTGCGGACAACTCCATACGCATATTTACTCTGATGCCCGAACGACTCTTCATCATAGCCCAAATGCAGAAACCGCGGACGGTCGAAGATTTCACACACGTCACATATCACATCGGCGCACACCTTGTAGTAGTCAGGCGTGGACACCATGCGCCCGTACTCTTTCAGCCACGTATCGTGTGATGTGGAGAAATTGATCTTCGGGATTGGCTCGATGCCAAGACCACGCAGACGCGCAATCTCCTTGCGCATCTTATCAACACTCCAGGTTCCCTTGACGGCAAGCTCCGGATGGCTGGGATAGAAGCACCCCTCTCCAAGATCGATCACGGCGACGTTGAACTTGAGCTGCGCCATCCGATCAGTCACCCTATGCCAGACATCCCCGTCGCAGCGGAGATGATCGGCGGCCGTGTCGATCCCAATATCCTCCTTCTTCGTGTTCCCCCATGATTCGACAGGCACGTCGCTCCACATATTGTAGCCGAGATTGAGAAACATCCCGCGCATTTCTTCCATCTTTCCGTTCATTGATTTAGCCTTTCGATTTATCTCATTGTATCGTAATGATCAGACCGGGTCTGCGGACAAGCCAGCCATCCTCATCCTGCATAACTGAATTTCCGTTGATCAGAATCTTTGAAAGAACGTCTGCACCAAGGAGCTTCTCCGTGCCAATCCGGACAACAGCATTCGCTCCGGACTGAGACTCGATATAAAGCGTTGCCTCAGGTTCGAGCGACATATCCGCAACCGACAGCGAAGCATTCTCCTCCACAACCAGACGCAAATCGCCGCCGACAGCAACCTTCCCCATCGTGCGGACGCCTGTCACCGTAACTGTCTGCGCCGCACCGGATGCTGCCGCAAATCTAACCGTCCCCTCTCCTGCATACGAATTGTTGAGATCAAGTGCATCCGCACCGAGCGTCAGCACCGTATTTTCATTCACCGTTATATCTCCTGCAATCTCAAGTGCACCCGTAAGCGTAACACCGCCCTTAAAGACCGCCCTAAATGATCCGACGCTGTATCCATACGCATGCGCCATTCCGTTTTCGTCTTTCCATACCTTTCGTATATCCATCGCCCAGGTGACACTGTCATAATTATGCGGTTCCGTGTTGGCATGGTCGTATTTCCCGTATACCGCTCTGGCCGATATGTCATTGCCCGACTGGACAAATTCAACCTTTACACACACGCGGGCAGAATCATAGAGCGTTTGAAACTGCACATTTGCCGTTGTTCCGTCATTGGTAAAATAATGAACCGATGAAGAGCGGGAACCACCATGCACATACAGTATTCCTTCGGTAATCGAAACAATGTCCTCCACCTTGCGGTTCCGCCAATAGACGACGGGTGAGCCTGTACGCGGATTTTCCGCATTTTGAGGAAGTTCGTTGTCGTATTGCCTATCCGTATCCATACTGCATCCAAAAGACAGCGAAGGAACTTCATCACCGCCGATGGCCGTTACATCCTTGATACCGAATGTATCACCTATTCCTCCGTCATTAAAATCACTCTCAAAATTATGTCCCACATCATATTTATCCCAAACGTATCTTATCCATTGAACCTTGCCATAGACATCCGCACATTCCTGTTCAAAAAGAACCTTGACGCTTATTATCACAAACCTGTTGTCGGCAGTCGTATACTTAGTCTGAAATTGAACGGTACGACCATTCTCAGTTTCCGTTTCGAAATAGGGTAGTGCCGACAGAACATGGGAATAATACTTTATAGAAGCACCCGTCAATGTCATTTCATGCAGATTCCTGTTTTTCCAAAGGCACACACGCGCCCCTTGCTTGGAATTGTTTTCGTCCTTAGGATGATATCCGGTATGAACCACCGACATCACAGCCCCCGTATTGCATATATCATTGCATATTACAGGATTGCTTCCCGCCAGAATATTGGCACTTGGGAAAAATTTTATCCGCGAACCTGAAATCCTGCATGTTGAGCCAGCATCAAAGACAATGCCGTCGACCTGCTTTTCCCCGTCGACAACAATATCACCGCCCATAGCCGTGAAATTGGCCTGAACGCCATCCCTCCAAGTCGATGCGGATGCGTTAGCGCTATGATTCGTCCAATTCGCCGTCTGAGAGTCCCACTTTTCACCTTCTCCTCCATTCCAGAATTTCAATGATGCGACATTTCCGTACAGAACCAATTCCTGAAACCCGACATAGTTCTGATCCTCCTCCGCAGAAGTGGTGGAATAGTCGGGGTACATCTTAATGCGGTAATGCTGATAACAGCCTCTAATACCGACCGGAACAACATAATCACGGTAGGCGGTCTCTTCTGTCCATACCTGAGCTTCCGATGTTCTGTACAGCGTGGACCACGAATTTCCGTCCATCGATGCCTGAAGCGCAAAATTGCGTGTTGTTCTGGTAAAAGGATTGTATGAACCCGAATGCATCCTGTAAAGGCGGAATGAAGAAACCGTCAGACCTTTATCCGGTGCATCTGGAAGATGGACATTCAATTCAATTGCAGGAGCTGCTCTATTTTCGGTGGTTCCGCGATTCATCAAAGCCCGGCCTGCATCCGTGGTCAAATTCCCATCGAAAGCCCCCTTTGCCATACCGCTGTATTCCGTGCCGTCTGATATGGTTACCGTGTAACTGTCCGCCCCTTTCCTACGCAACCAGTCCGTAAGGTCGATCACTGCAAAGGCAGAATGTGCCACAGCAAATGCCGATACGGCATAAACAAGCAATAAGTTTCTCATGGCTCAATCCTTTCACTAGTGGTAGACGCGTGAAATATACCAAAATGATTTTTTTTTTCAACTTTTCCTTCGTCTTCTTGCGCAGTTCTTCGAACTTTTGACAAAGCACCTCTATTTTCGCATCCAATTCAACGATCTTGTCGAAATTCCCTTGAAGTTGCTCGGCTTTTGACTTGTCAACCACCTTGATTTCTGCAATGTCACGCTTTATGCTATCGGCAAAGCGCTTTATCTTCTCCACTTTTTGTCTTGTTTGCTCTATTCTCTTTTTCGTATCGCGATCAGTGCTGTCATATGAATCCCAAAACATATCGCGAAACTCTCTATCAATCTTTTTTTACCTGCTCTTGCGCTTCACGTATCGCGTTCTCTTCCTTAGTTTCCTGATCGGTCTTGAATTGCTTAAGCGACTCAAGTTCCGCATTCCGCTCTGCGAATTTACTTCTTTCACGTCTGTTGCTGATGATCGTAAATGAAAAGGCTGCTACAGCTGCAATTGCAAAAAGCGTGATTGCGGCCTTTGCGACACGAGATCCGGCAATGGATGCTACGTCTATTTTATGGCGAAGACCTGTGATGTCTTTGAGGAGCGCCTTGGCCGACTGGTAGCGGCGAGACGGGGTCGGATCCGTGGCCTTGTTCAGGATGCGCCACCAAACGGGGAAGAATGCCGCACCGATATCGGACTCCAGCGACGGCCCCTTGTCAAGGTCTTCCACTTGTCTGCCGAAACTCGCGGCCTTGAGCGTGAGGCCAAGACTGTAGATGTCGCTTGCGGCATCGGTGAAGTTCTCCGGCGGAACGTATCCTGGCGTGCCGACGAGCGAGGCCGAATCGGATTCCTCGACGATAAGGCCCGGGTCCGAGAGGACCGGGCATCCTCCGACATAGATCACGTTGCCGGGCTTGATGTCACGGTACAGCAGGTGGTGACGCTGAAGCGCACAAAGACCTTTCGCCAACGAAAGCGCGATCCTTACGCACTCCTTCAGCGGCAGGGCCTTTTCCCCTTCAATGACGCTGGCGAGCGTCTTCGGACGATAATTGCCTGACGATGGTTCCAATGGGTTGCCGAACTCATCGTCCGCAAGATCCATGACCGTATAGAATCCCCAATCCGTCTCGACGAGATCCCTCATGCGCACGAGGCCCTCCTGCGGAGGGATCGACCGATAGAGACTTGCCCCACGGAATTCGCGCATGTAGCGCTCGTCCCCTACGGCATCGCGGCGGCAGTCCTTCACGGCCGCCCGTTCGCCGCCCGCCCTGATCGCCATGTAGACCACGCCATAGGCGCCGTGGCCTATCTCCTGCGCAAGATGCCACTCCCCTCAAGCCATTTGACGGCTTCCATCTTCCATATCGCTACAGCCGCCCTCTCAGCTGTTCAAGTGCGGCGACGCGATCCTCTATCGACGGGTGCGTGGAGAAGAGGCTCACCTTCTTCGACTTGCCGTCATTGATGCCGAACGCCCTGAGAGATTCGGGCAGCGGCGCCGAGACGAGCCGATCAAGGCGCATCAGCGCGTTGATCATCGGCTGAGGCGTGCCAAGCAGCCTTGCGCTTCCCGCATCCGCCGCATATTCCCGACGGCGCGAATACGCGCACACCATCATGGAGGCGACGATCCCAAGAAGTATCTGCATGACGTACATGACAACGAAGTACATGCCAGAAGACCCACGGCGGCGCTTCTCGCCAAGCGCGTTGTCGACGACATACGCAATGATGCGCGACAGGAAAAGCACCACCGCGTTGAGCACCCCCTGCACAAGCGTCAACGTCACCATGTCCCCGTTTACGACATGGCTCATCTCGTGCCCAAGCACGGCCTCAAGTTCCTGACGGTTCATATTCGCAAGTATCTGGTCGGAAACGGCGACAAGCGCACTGTTCCTGAACGCACCGGTGGCAAATGCGTTCGGCGCACCGCTGTATATCGCCACCTCAGGCATCTTTATGTTCGACGCTCTCGCAAGGCGTTCGACCGTATCCACCAGCCAACGCGCATCTTCGCTTTCCGTGCCGTCCACGACCTGCGCACCCGTAGACCACTTTGCCATCGGCTTCGACATGAGAAGCGAGATGAAAGCCCCTCCCATGCCGAAGACAAGCGAGAACACGCCTACCGAGAAGTAGTCTATGCCATCCTTGTACAAGGCAGCCTGAACCTCCGGCCCCGCAAGTGCGAGTATTATGTGCAGCACGACGCTGAGCGTCAATACCACCGCCATGTTCACCAGCACGAAAAGCATCACTCTCTTCATTATTTCATCTCCGTCTAGAATTTACGATTTACGATTTTTCGATTTGCGATTGCATTTAGCCATTTGAAGATTTGGTCATTCCCTACAACCTGAAACCTAAAACCTACCCGAACCGCTCCGCGAGGAAGCGGATTGCGCGGGAATACGAGCCGAAGCCCAGGCCCGCGAAAGTGGCGACCGAAGCCATTCCCACATACGACACATGGCGAAACTTCTCGCGCCGCCTTGGATTCGTGAGATGCACCTCAACCGCAGGGATCCCGGCCGCCTTGATTGCGTCAAGTATGGCGACCGACGTGTGCGTGTACGCCGCGGCATTGATTACAATCGCATCGAAGCTGCCTCTGGCGGACTGTATGCGGTCAACGATCGCGCCTTCGTGATTGGACTGGAACACTTCCGCCTCCACGCCGGCATCCCTTGCCGACGCCGAGACGAATTGCACGAGGTCTTCGTATGTGCGATTGCCGTAAAGCGCGGGTTCGCGCACCCCAAGCATATTGATGTTCGGCCCGTTGATGACAAGAATCCTCATTCCGGCACCTCAGTATATCTTTTCGTACTCGCCCTTCTGCACACGCTTCAGGGCATGGAATCCCGCACGCTTCGCCCGATAGTTGAGATCTGTCTTCGAATGTCCGAGAGCCGGCGCCTGGATTACGCGCACAACAGGCGCTCCGCAATCAGGGCAGCACGTCAGCCTGGCGTCGTTTATGGACTGCGAAACCTCAAAGCCATCCGCGCAGCGGGCGCATCCCTTGCCTTTGGCCTCGTATACGTATACAGGCATCGCGACAGGCCTCCATCATCCAAGCGCCGCCACAACGGCGTCAACCGCCTCGGTCGGCGGCACGATCTTCATGAGGGACTTGTCGTCGGCGCGGCGCTTGATCTCGACGCCGCCCTTCTCAAGCCCCTTCTTTCCCACCACCACACGCACGGTGAAGCCTATGAGATCGGCGTCCTTGAACTTCACGCCCGGACGATCCGCCCGATCGTCGACTATCACATCAACGCCTCGCGCCTCCAGCTGCGACTCGAGGTCGTCGGCAACCTTCACGACCTCCGCGTCTGCCGGATCGAGAAGGTCTATGACCACCTGGTATGGCGAGATCGACGCAGGCCAGATTATGCCGTCCTTGTCGTGGCTCTGCTCTATCACGGCCTGCAGGGTACGGGACACGCCAACGCCATAGCACCCCATGATGCAAAGCCTTTCGGACGCCTCCTCATCCTTGTAGACTGTATGGAACGCATTAGTGTACTTCGTGCCAAGCTTGAACACCTGCCCGACCTCGATGCCGCGCTTGATCTCCATAGCCCTGCCGCATTTCGGGCAGGCGTCGCCCGCGCCGCACACGATGAGGTCGGCAAAGTCCTTTTCGGAAATGCCCACGTCTCGGTCGAAGTCGACATTCTTCAGGTGGTAGTCGTCCCTGTTCGCGCCGACAATGCAGCCGTGCGCACCCTTGAGCGAGATGTCGGCGATTATGCGGAGCGAAGCATCCGCCGGCTTCACAGGGCCCACAGACCCCGCATTCGCGCCTGACGCGGCAAGCACCATGTCGTAGCCGGCAAGCTCAACCTTCTTTGCGCCGAGGAATCGCTTTACCTTTACGTCATTCACGTCGCGGTCGCCAGGCACGCACACCATGACCGGCTTGCCGTCCGCCGAATATATGAGGGACTTCACAAACGAAGATCCGGGGACGCCCATAAAAGCGGAGACCTGATCAATCGTCTTGGCTCCGGGAGTGTGTACGGCCTCGACCGCAGGGGACGGTTCCGAAGCGTTTGCAGAGCCGTCAACCTTGCGCTCCGCGCGTTCGAGGTTCGCCGCATACCCGCATTCAGGGCAGCACGCAATGCCATCCTCGCCGGCATCGGCGAGGGCGTGGAACTCGTGCGTCATGCTGTCGCCCATGTCGCCGCCGTCCGCCTGCACAGGCGTGGCCTTCAGGCCGCAACGCGCGAATATGCGCTCATACGCATGATACATGTTCCAATAGCTCTTGTCCGCGCCTTCGGCATCCGCATCGAAGCTGTAGGCGTCCTTCATGATGAACTCCTTCGAGCGCATGAGGCCGAAGCGCGGACGCGTCTCGTCACGGAACTTCGTCTGGATCTGGTAGACCGTTATCGGCAGCTGACGGTACGAGGAAATTGCGTTGGTCATAAGATCCGTGACCACCTCCTCGGCGGTGGGCCCCATCGCCATCGCATGGTCTGCACGATCCTTAAGCCGGAACATGTTCGCGCCCATCGTATCCCAGCGCCCCGTCTTCTGCCACAGTTCCGCAGGCTGGAGCGCGGGCATGAGTATCTCAATCGCTCCGGAGGCATCCATCTCCTCACGGACGATGGCCTCTATCTTCCGGAGAGTGCGCATGCCCAACGGCATGAACGTGAAAAGCCCTGAAGCCGTCTTGCGGCAAATACCCGCCCTCACGAGCAGCTTGTGCGAATCTATCTCTGCATCCTGAGGGTTCTCCCTCAATGTCTGGATGAACGTTTTGGTCCACTTCATAATGATTATCTCCAGCGAAATGACGGAGATTATACCACAACTGCCCATGCGCCTGCTGGCGCAATGTTGCGGTGTGCCCAATTTCAGCGTGGGTGGATTGAAGAAGCAAGTGGCAGGGACGTCAATGGAACACGAATGTGCCGCCTACACATGTGTCAATACGGGATGGACGGCAGACGTCGAGCTCGCCTTAAACAACCCGTCCGCCGCGTTCAGGAAAGGCGCGACTTGAAGTCGTCGTACCCGAACCTGCGGAG
>ERZ1026868.718-NODE-718-length-19383-cov-8.004450_pt1 | contig 19383 bp, 15 predicted proteins | sample MGYA00380164_ERZ1026868 | MGnify/ENA primary metagenome ERZ1026868 (study PRJEB33269, sample SAMEA4719800) | human gut metagenome | biome: human-associated habitat; feature: organic feature; material: feces | place: Cameroon | collected 2013-10 ... | reverse complement strand
GAATAAATATAATTAGATATAAATGACAAAGCAATCTTTTTTGCTTTAAACGGGTTGTAATTATTTTTTCTGCATAAAAGTTCTTTTTGGCTTTTTTCCATTTGGCAATCTATGAAATCATCTCCAAGTCAGATTCCAAAATAGCTTTGGGTCAGAGTTACAGGGAATTTTTCCGAAAACAAAAAAGGCTGCAAACCCAGGACTTTCAGCCAAGGTTAATGCAGTCTTTTCAGTAACAATAAATCGATTAGTTATGCTTTTTTCGGTTCCCAGCCATAGTTAAGAGCTTCTGGGATGAAGGAATCCTTATGGCCGCAGACCGGGCAGATAGACGGCTTAACACCAACAGCGACATGTCCGCAGACTGTGCATTTCCACACAACGAGGACATTTTCCTTGATGACGACTTTGGTAGCACCAAGCTGGCGAAGAAGTTCTTGATAACGAGCTTCATGACGGGATTCGATTGCACCGACAAGGTCGAACTTAGCAGCGATTTCCGGGAAGCCTTCTTCACGGGCAATCTTAGCAAACTCCGGATACCTGGCAGTCTGCTCATAATGTTCGCCATTAGCAGCATCCTTGAGATTGGCTTCTGTGGTCGGGATGGAACCATCATGCAGATACTTGAACCAGAGTTCTGCATGTTCGTTCTCATTTAAGCTAGTCTCCCTGAAGAGATCAGCAAAGGCCTGATGTCCTTCTTTCTTAGCGACTGAAGCATAATAGGCGTATTTGGTGTGTGCCTGGCTCTCGCCAGCAAAGGCAGCTTGCAGATTCTTTTCTGTCTGCGTACCGGCTAAACGTTTGAAATCTTTTTCTGTCATAGAACACCTCCAATGTTCGACCTTATTATATCAGATGGAAAAGAGAAGAAAAGTAAAACGCTTACACCTCTACCCCATTCAAATCAGCATGTATTTTGCGCTATGATATACAGGCTATAAGGGGCGGTGTGAACGATGAATAAAACTCAAAAGAAAACAGAAAACAATGCAAAGATATCTTTATGGACATATAGGAAGCCTTATAAAGTTCCTTTTATCATTGCATGCTTATGTATTACATTAGAAAATGCTTTAGAGATTTCTTTGCCATTCTTAATGAATTTAATGTTATTGAATGGATTAGATCTTAATGCAGACGGAACCTATTCTTATAACCAGGCCTTTGTATTAGAAATGGCAGGAGTCAGGATTGGGTTTGCTGTTCTTGCCTTTATCCTAGGCGTCTTCAGTGCCAAGAGGACAGCAAAAGCAGGACGAGGCTTTGGATACGAAAGGCGAAAAGAAGAATATAAAAAAATCCAGTCTTTTTCTTTTGCTAACCTAGATCAGTTCCGTATCAATTCCTTAATTACCCGCAGGACAAACGATATTCAGCTGATTTCGGATAGTTTCTGTCAGTCTTTACGTCCCTTCCTCCGTGGTCCTTTCCAGCTTCTCTTTGCGTTTTGCTTTGCAGCTAGGATTTCCACTAAGCTTACTGTCGTTTATGCTGTTGCCATTCCGCTGCTTGCCGTTGCACTCACATTCGTTGTTCTCTTCTCCCGTCCGAAGTTCTATGCTTTGCAGAAGGCAGTCGATCGTGTCAATCGAACAACAGATGAATCTTTGCGAGCTAGGAAACTAATCCGTGCTAACGCAAAGAAAGATTATGAAGAAGAAAAATTTGGGCTCGTCAACAAAGACGTGAAACAGGTTGCAACCTCTTCCTTAGCCTTAGTCGGTTCTAACAGGGCTATTTCCCAGCTGAGGACTTATGCCTGTATTGTCGGTATTCTTCTTATCGGAGGCACCAATATCATTTCTAACTTCACAATCCCCTCACAGATCAAAGACGAAGTCACAAACATCACTTCTTTCTTAAGCTATACCACTCAAAGGATGGCATCCTTGGAAATGATTTCTTCTGTCTTCAGGCTTTTCACTCGTTCTTCTGCATCCATTGAACGAGTCAAGGAAGTCTTTGCCAGCCAGAGCGACATCATCGAAAACAAAGATTCTACGATTAAGTTCAAAGACGGTTCCATCAACTTCGAACATGTCTCCTTCAAATATAACAAAGATGCCAAAGAAAACGTTCTCTCCGATGTTAGTTTTTCCATCAAGAGCGGAGAGACCATCGGAATCCTTGGTGAGACCGGTTCTTCGAAATCAACATTGATTTATCTGATTGAACGCTTCTATGATGCCAGTGAAGGAACTATCAGAATCGGCGGTTATCCAATTAAAGACTACCGATTAGAAGAAATCCGGAAAGAAACAGCTATCGCCTTCCAGTCTCCGCTTCTCTTTACCGGAACCATCCGTCAGAACCTTCTTTGGGGAAACCCAAATGCAAGCGAAGAGGATATCATCAAAGCCTGCAAGATTGCCTGCTGCTATGATTTCATCAGGAATTCGCTTCCCAATGGTTTAGATACAAGGCTGGGTCAGTCGGGCGGAAATGTCTCCGGCGGTCAACGGCAACGTCTTTGCATTGCACGTGCTCTGCTTCGTCAGCCTAAGATCTTAGTTCTCGATGATTCCTTCTCAGCATTAGATCGTATTACAGAAGCTCAGCTGAAGAAGAACCTCGAGGAATGCTATCCAGAAAGGACAAAGATTGTCATCTCCCAGAAGACTTCCACCATCGAAGACAGTGACCGGATTATTGTCTTGAAAGACGGAAAGATCAATAACATAGGAACTTCATCCTGGCTGTTGGATCATGATTCGATTTATCAGGATATCTATAAAGTTCAGAAGGAGGGACTTGAAAAATGAAAAAGAACAATAATCATTCCCGTCCGAAGAATCTCAAACGTACTTTCCTTCGCCTAAGGTCTTATTTCAAGCCTTACTGGTGCCTCTTCCTTCTTGTTGTATTAAGGACCATCTGGACTGCTATTGCAAACCTAGAGGGAACAAGGTATGCAGGTGATAGGACAAACTATATTCTGAATTCCCAGAATGTGGAAGCTTCTATCCGTTATGCCACCTACTTCACTAGGGGAACAAAACTCATTATCCTTTATCTGACAGGTGTCGCTTGTGCTCTGATTCATAATGAAATCAGGGTTGTCTTAACACAGAAGATTCTTTATAAGCTCCGTTCTCAATTGAGGGCAAAGAGGCAAAATCTCCCTATCAGCTATTTTGATACGCATACCCACGGAGAAATCAGGTCCTTTTTTACCAATGATGTCGATTCCTTACTGAACTGTCTGAATGACTCCATTGCCAACATTATCCTATCGGCTACCAACAGGATTGGAACCATCGTATCCTTGTTTATTCTGAATGTCCGGTTGACCCTGATTGTCCTTGTATTCATTGTTGTCAGGATTGTCTTCAGGACCATCAATGCAAAGATCTCCCGAAAGTACTTCATCAAGACCCAGCAGGCACTTAGCAATGTCAACTCCGTTGTCGAAGAGGACATCTCTGGAACCAAGGTCATCAAGGCCTTCAACCATGAGGAAGCTAGTTATCAGAAGTTCTCCTCTGCCAACCAAGAATGGAAGGAAGCAAGCAGTCAGGCTTTCTATCACACTCAAAGGAATACTCCCTTCTTTGTCTCCTTATCCTATCTTAATTTCGCGGTCGCTTCTGTCTTAGGTGTCATCGCCTTATGCACGGGAAGGTTTGGAAGCTTGAATTTTGGTCAGCTTCAGTCTTATCTTGTCTTAGTCCGGAATGTCTGCCGTCCGTTCAATTACTTCACCAGGCATTTGAACAACATCTTATCGGCTAGGGCAGGTGCAGAGCGTATCTTCGGATTCCTAGATGAAAAAGAGGAACAGGAAACCGGAAAGATCACTCTTGAGAAAATCAGTGACGAAGAAGACTTTTCCAAACGTTATGCTTGGAAAAAAGAAGATGGAAGTCTTATTCCCCTGGAAGGAAAGATTGAATTCAAAAACGTCTGTTTCTCCTATGTCAAAGGAAAACCGATTCTTCAAAACATCTCCTTCGAATGCCACAGAGGAAAGAAGAGGGCGTTTGTCGGAGCGACTGGCGCTGGCAAAACGACCATCATTTCCCTATTAGCCCGGTTCTATCCTATTGATTCCGGCGAGATTCTCTACGATGGAATCAATATTGTCGATATTGAGCTAGAATCCCTGCGCCGAGCTCTGTCCATGGTCACACAGGATACACACCTCTTCACCGATACCATGGAAAACAATATCCGTTATGTCCGCCGTCATTCCACCCACGAAGAAGTGGTCAGCGCAGCAAAAAAGACACAAGCGGATTCCTTTATCCGCCGTTCGCCAGAAGGTTATGATACAATGCTGTATGATGATGGCGGTAACCTTTCCGAAGGCCAACGTCAGCTTCTTGGCTTAACCCGTGCAACCCTGAATCAGCCTCCGGTTCTGATTCTTGATGAGGCAACAAGCAACATCGATACCCGAAGTGAATTATTGATTCAGCAGAGCTTGAATGAATTAAGGAAATCCCGTACCACAATCAGGATTGCCCATCGTCTCTCGACAATCCGGGATGCCGATGAAATCATTGTTCTTGAACATGGTGTCATCCAAGAAAGAGGCACTCAAGACGAATTGTTAGCTCTCCACAAGAAATACTACGATCTCTACACTGGCAAGGTCGAACTTAGTTAAACAACAAAGGAGTCATGAAAATGGAAGATAATATCAAAGGTACTCTGATTATTGCAGACGAGAATTATCTTCCTTTTCTTTTTGAGTATTGTGCAAAAGACCTGTCGAAGAATATTACTCTCTGGTCTACCAAAGATTTTTTTGATAATGTCGGCGACAAGGTAGGTGAAGATGCGATTTCCTTTCTGAGGAAGAAAGGAATCGGATACGGAAAAGCAAAAAAATACCTGAACCTTCTTTGCACTGCCGACTATACAAAGAATACAAAGCTTTCCTCTAGGAGAGAAGAACTACTAGAAAACAAAAGGCTGATTCCAAATCCGCTCGGCGCGAAGAGGATTCAATCTTATCATGTCTTCCTTTTTGAAAGGCAGGAAGATATCCAAGTTCATGATTTTCTGAAACGAAATGGAGTTTCAGCCACGGATAGGAGTATCGATGCTTTAAAGCGGACAAATCATTTCACCCCACTCAATCATCCGAACATCAATCTCTTCTCCGATAAGTTTCATCAATTCATGTATGTTTTTGCAGACATCCGGAAAATATTACTGGAAACAGGCCCTGAGCAAGCAAAGACAAGTATCACCATCCACATCAATGGACAGGAAGATGCTTTCTATTTAAAGAACATTGGTTCCCTTTTCGATATTCCAGTCATCAGGGCTCTTTCCTCTCCCTTCCTAGCGGAAGAAGGAGTCAGAAAAAAGATAGAAGAATTCTATCAAACAAAAGACTTTCTATTCAGCGAAGAAGAACTAGAAGATCAGAATAGGAAGGTCTTATCCAGCTTAATCAAAAGATACAAGCTCGATGAAATCAAAGAAAAAGAAGAGCTTGGTTTTTCTTTTGCTTTCTCGTGCTTGCTTGAAATCTTAAATCATCAGAAAAGGAAGAGCTCGATGGATAGCAAAGGCATCCGTGTAACGGATGGGTTTGTTTTCCGCCCGAACCAAATGGTTTATGTTACTGATTTTGTCTTTCCACGTTTTTATAATGAATTCAAAGACAATAACGTTCTTTCCGATGATGAGCTAGTTAAGGTCAGTGCTAATCCAAGTTATATCCTGACCAATTTAGATAAGCGGAGGAAGAAGAATTATCTTTCCTATAGGAACATCGTTCTTCTCTCCAGAGTTAAGCAACACCTTCAGGATACTATCTTCCCATCTCCGTTCCTTGCCGAACTGAAAGAGCAAGCAAAGAACAGGAAAAAAGAAGAACCAGAGTTAGTCCTTCCGCCACTGTCTACCCAAAGGGATTACAACTCAGAAGGAGTCTATACGACAAAGGCACGGAATATCTATCTCTCAAGTCAAAGAGATTCCGTTTTCCGCTTTTCAAAGTATGTACTCAAAGAACCAAAACAAAAAGAGGATACCGTCTTTAACGGATACGATCATTCTTTTAGAGGATTAGGTAAAAACCAATATCCAGTACCAGACCATTTTTCTATCACGAACTTAGAGAGCTATGTTCTATGCCCGTTTAAATACTACCTGGAAAACACAATCCCAGATCAAGTCCAAGATTATTTCAGCCGTTTTAGAGGCACGAGGATTCATGCTGTCTTTGAAAGCATCAATCATAAAGACTTTGACTTTGATTCTGCTTTCGCCCATGGAAAAGAAGCACTGAAAAAAGATAGGGAAAAGAGAGGTCAGGCTTTCGATAGGCAAAGGGAAGCAACGGTAGAGAATATCCGTATCTGGCTCAAACTAATCGCTGGTGAGATTCGGAATCAGGTAAAAGATAATGTAAATCTCATTGAAAACTTAAACGATGCTGAAGAAAGAATCGAATTTACCTTAAAAGACGGAAATAAAGAGTACCCGTTTTTAGGAAGCATCGACAAAATCATTTTCAGCGAGAAAGAAGGCAGACATTTCTATACCATCGTTGACTATAAAACTGGATCTGAAGATTTTGTTCCGATGGAAACTATTTTCGGAAGATCCATTCAGCTTCCTCTTTATGCCTATGCCATTGAACAAAAGAGAAACGAAGCAAAAAAGAACCATATCGATGCCATCCCCTATAGGCCAAATCTGAAATCCACATTTGGAGGTTTTGCAATTGAGCACATCTATGCTCCTTCTCCCAAAAACAGGTTTGGGGCAAGTAGCAAAAATCCAGTCTTATCCAAAGAAGGATTAGATAAGAAAATTCGTCTTTCTGGTGCTGTTTTAGAAGATGAAGATTACCTCAAATCCAGGACTCAGTTTTTCACAAAAGGAGAAGAGGGAGAAGATGAAGTCACCAGAAACGTTGCCTATAAAAAAGATAATACACTCGACCTCTCAAAAAGGGTCTTCTTTGCTCCTGTCTGCACATTCACAAATATCGAAGAAGACTCGGTTAAAAAAGATGGGAAGAAGAAAAGAAGGGATAGGAATCAAATATTCGAAGATAGCAAGCAATCGGCAATCAATATCATTCATAAGCTAGAAAAAGGAGAGTTTCCGATTACACCTACCTCCAATCCGCTCAATAAATTCAATAAGAATAATCTTCCCTGCCGATATTGCAATTACAAAGATGTCTGTTATCACAAAGCAAGCGATGCAATCAGCTATGTGTCAGAGTACAAAAAGATAATGGCAAAGCGTAAAAAGGAAGATGAGGAAAAGAAAAATGGCTAGTTTTAATACAGAACAGCAAAAGGCAATCTCTGCTGGTTCTGATAAAAACATTTTAATTTCAGCTGGTGCTGGTTCGGGCAAGACCAAGACTTTAACCGAGCGCGTTTTTTCTTTGATTGATCAAGGCAAAGTAAAACCTAGCGAACTTCTTGTCAGGACCTTCACAAACAATGCTGCTCATGAAAGGAAGGAAAGAATCGTTGCCCGTTTTGAAAAAGCAGAAAAAAGCGAAAAAGACCCAGTAAAGAAGAAACGATATAAGAAGCTCAGTGATGAAAGGCTCTCCTCTCACGTCCAGACGTTTGATTCCTTCTCCCAGTACCTTGCTGTTTCTTATGCATCTGAATTAGGCATTTCTCCAAATATCACAATTGCTGATGAAACTGTCAGGGAGACAAGAAAACAAGTTCTTCTCGATGAGCTTTTGAAAGAAACCTATCTAGATAAAGACAAATCAAAAGCCCTCTTTGAGTTAGTTCACTCTTTGACGATGCAGAACGATAACGTTCTTCGTAAAATCATTCTGGACATTGATGACAAGAGGTCATCGATAACGGAAGCAGAAAAAAGCAAGTTCTTCTATGACTATGAGAACACGTATCTTTCGAATGAAGTCCTGTCCAGATTCAAGCAGGACTATATTTCAAACACAAAAGAAAAAATCAAGCATGGCCTTGTCTATAGCTACCTGTTGTCCACCTTCTATTCTTCCTGCAACGACGAGGAAAAAGATGTTCCTGTCCGTTTAGCAAACTCAAGGCTTAACAATGATGTCCTGTATCGTCTAAGATACAATGAGCTTCCGTTTCTAAGTGAGACAGAACAGAAAAGGTATAGTGCGTATCTGGATCTTATTCAAAAAGAAGGAGATAGTTTTGTTCTATCCTTGGCAAACTTTGTTCAAGATAACAAAGAGCTCTTTGCTATCACCCGAAGAGAAAAGAAGCTCTTCGGAGGTCCAAATAAAGGAGAAGGCTTCTTTTATAGGAAAGAGAGGATCCACGGGCAAAAAGCGATTGTTTTTCCGATTACTGGAAATCCACAAGAGCTCATATCCCGCGCTAAAGAGAGGAACGAGCCAATCCTTTTCTTGCTTTCTTTAGTAAAAGAGTTAGAAAAAAGAGTCGAAGACTTTAAGAAAGTCAGCAACTCATTCACCTTCGCAGACGTGGATAAGAGGGCTCTATCTCTTCTGACAGATAATAAATACCAAGACATCGCCGATGAAATCCGCGAACGCTTCACCTACATCAGGGTCGATGAGTATCAGGATACCAATGACGCTCAGGAGCTCTTCCTCGCTGCCTTAAGGAAACCGCACAAAGGCGGAAAACAGGCACATATTTTCTGTGTTGGTGATGCCAAGCAGTCCATTTACGGATTCCGGAATTCTAAAGTAGAACTATTCCGGAACCGTCAGAAAGACTATATAAAGAATCCAGAACATGGTGAGGTCATTACAAGGAACCGGAACTATCGTTCCCAGCCTCTACTCCTTCATCAGATCAATGAAATCTTTAAAAAATATAGGACTCTCGATCACGGAGGCATTGACTACCAATCCATCGATGAACAACTGAATTATGATGAAGCCGTTGATCTCTATAAGGATAAGAAGAGGCAGAATCATCAATTTGGAATCTCACGTATCATCTCAGTCCGGGAAGACTATGACGGAGCAAGAAAATCAATCGATAAAGTCCATTGGGAAATTGAAGCTATCGCAGACGATATTTCAAAGAAGAGGAAAGATGGCTTTGAAATCTTTGACCGAGATATCGGAGGACTTCGCCCTGTCCGCTATTCAGACTTTGGCATACTTTGCCGAGTAAAGACAAACTTTAGCCTTTATCAGGAAATCTTCCAGCAAAGAGGAATACCGCTCAATTCTAGCCAAGAGAATTCTTTATCGGAAGTCGAGCCGGTCATCGTCATTGAATCCCTAGTCGGCCTAAGGTCTTATATTAGGGGAAAGAATCCTACTTGTCAGGTCAAACACCTTTTTGCCTCCCTCGCCCGTAGCTATATCAGGAATTATCCGGATGATAAGCTCTATACGATTCTTTCCTATGGAAAGACAAAGCAAGTCCCTCAAGGTACTCTTGATCTTGTCAAACAAGATCCTCTTTGGGAAAAGAGGAAAGAATTCATCGATGAAAACAGAGACAATTCCTTTACTCAGATTTATACCAATAGGATCTCATCGTTCCATCTGATTGATAATCTGTACCAGCTTGGAAACATCTATGTTTCCATTTCAAAGCTGGAATCGATGCGTTCTATGGTCAAGAACCAGGAAGATAGCGGTGAAGGTAGGGAAGACTTCCTTGCGTTAAGGCAGAACAGGAACAAATACAAAGTAGAGTTCACAGATAAGTCTTCTATCAGGAATGCGGATGCCGTCAATCTCAGGACCATCCATGGTTCCAAAGGCTTAGAAAGGAATGTGCTCTATAGGCCAGTCCTCCAAAACAAAATCAGTGAAGGAAACCCCAGGGATGAACCAGACTATGATTTCTCTTTGAAATACGGAATCCTTCTTCCAAACTATTTCTTGGATCCTATTTATGATAAGAAGGGAGAACTCATCAGCTTCCAAGATGAAGAGTATTATCCTTTCAACTACAAATTATTCCAACTAGAAGATCATGACAAAGAAGAAAAGGACGAGCATGTCCGTCTTTTCTATGTCGCTGTAACCCGCGCAGAAAACAATCTGATATTCGTCGGTGATGGAATGAAATCATCCGATAAAAAACAGGAAGATGCTCTCTATAGGTTGCAAAGGCTCAAGAGCCATAAAGAAAGGAATCCGCTTCTATTACAGGATTCCATAAAGAAAGAAGATTTAGAAAAAGCCAAGAATGCGCTTGATGAGCTTCGTTTTCCTTTAGAAGGAAAGAGGAAAGACAAGGAAAGCACACTTCTGTATCAAGAAATCTCTGCCTATATTCTTGACTATTATCAAAAGAATTATCAAAGCACAAGGAATGAAATCAGGGGTGAGTTAGGAAGTCTATACCGAAAAAAATTTACAGATTCCAATCCTTCTTTGGATGACATCTGCCGTCTTTTCTCTTACCATTTCTGGAAAAAGGATTTCAATTCTTTTGATAAAAGGAACGAGTATATTGATTCATTTGCTACTGAATCGCTTGAAGAAGAGGATGAGGATAATGATGAAACTGAAAAAGAACCATTTGGAATTTCAGACAGGAAAAATAGGACAGAGGAAGAGCGGAAAGATTACAGGTCAGAATTCTTCTATGCTTTAAAGGATGGAAAGCTGGAGAAGCTGAACGAAAAAGCATATAAGTCAAAATCGGATACAGCCTCCCATATTAATATTGATTTCTTGTTGTCTTTTGCCTACTATTTCACATCTTCCAACCCAGATGGTGGAGTGAAGTATGCTATCCGAACAAGTTACTATATGGATGACTATAGGGTGCCGTATACAGTCTTTACTAGGAAAAATCTAAGCAAACAAAAAGGAAAAAAAGATGATCAGGAATTCCTTTTCGAAGTCCCGACAAAGGAAAATGGTTTGCTAAATGACAGTGAAATCCAATTCCAGGAAGTGAAGAAGATTCGTGCTTCTAAGAAGATAATCAGCGACGAGCCAAAAGCAAGCAGCAGGAACTATGGAACCTATCTTCACACCCTTAGGCAATGCCTGAATCTAAGAAATCCGGATTTCACTTTGATTCCAGGCAGTCAAGAGAGAGAACGTCTAAAAAAGGTATTCGATACTCCGATTAGGAAAAAAGCAAAAGAATCTACAAGTTATCGTCAGGAGTTCCATTACAACATCGATGATGACGAAAGGAGCCAAGGCTCTCTCGATCTCTTCTTTGTGAAAGACAATGAATACTATATCATTGACTATAAGACGAAAAACATCGAGGACGATGCATATCCAAAGCAGCTTCATGTGTATCAACATGTCATCGAAAGACTCTACCCTGCCTCGAAAAATCACATTCATCTGTACCTTCTTTCCATTCTAGACGCAGATGAAAAAGAGATTCCAGCAGAAAAGGATTCTTCCTTATAGGAAGAACAGGTCCGATTCTTAGACTTTAGAAAAAAAGATAATTAAAAAAATACCCTAGGGTATCCATTGATTTTTCTGATTGATATAATAGAGCGACGAAAAAAGAATAGTACCATGGAAAAAGAAAAAAAAGAAAACTCTATCGATGAAGAAGAGGAAGAGACAGAATCCAATGAGGGAAGGTCACTTTCTTCGGATTCTGCTTCCAGCGAAGAACTGCATGATGCTTTGATTCATGCGGATAAAAGCAGTCTGATCAAGCTTTTCGAAGATAATTCTGCTGTTCAACTAGCAGATGCCTTGCTTCCATTAGGCAATGATCAGATAGTTCTTTTCTATTCCATTATTTCTTTTGATTACGATAAATTAGGTGAAATTTTCTCTTACCTCTCTGTTGATGAAAGAATTTCCCTTGTGAATAACCTTCCGAAAAAGACCATACAAGCTGTCTTATCCAATGTCCCGAATGATGATCTTGCCGATTTTCTGGAAGACATTACAAAAGCCTTGCGAAGCAAGATTCTCACTTACCTTCCGAATAAACGAAGAGCCATTATCGAAGAGCTTGCCCGTTTCTCTGACGATACCGTCGGATCTATCAGGACAACTGAATACCTTTCGGTCTTATCCGGAACAACAGTCGAAGACGTCTTCAAGAAAATCAAGGCTATTGGAAACCAGCTTGAAACCGTCCGCACAATCTTTGTCGTGGATGAAAAGAACAAGCTTCTTGGAACAGAAAGACTCGAATCGTTGAGGTTTGAAAAACCAGAAGCCCGCATCGATCAGGTCAGGAGTAAAGACTTCTCCTTTATTTCTCCCGTTGCCGATAAGGAAAGCGCAGTTCCAATCTGCCAGGAATATGATCTTCCTGTCCTTCCTGTTGTCAGCAGAACTGGTGAAAGGCTTGGCATTGTTACTTTCGATGATGTCATGGATGTCTTAGAAGAGGAAAGCACGGAAGATATTCTTCATCAAGGTGCCGTCGCTCCAAGCAAAACCCCTTATAGGCAGAACAAAGTCTACCGGATTGCCTTCTCCTATGTCATCTGGTTAATCATCCTCCTTATCCTGAATACCTTCTCTTCCATCGTCTTAAACCGTTTCGAGCTTGCCTTGACCACTCTTCCGGTCTTGACTGCCTTTATCCCTGCCTTAAACGATTCTGTCGGAAACTCCTCCAGTCAGACTGCTTCCACCGTCATCCGTGCAAGGGCAACAGGCGAACTGAAGAAAAAAGACTACTTCAAAGCCTCAAGGCGTGAGTTATTAGTCGGTGCCATTACCGGTCTATTATCGGCAACTTTCAACTTCGGATGGGTCAGGATTGAATTCAACATCCCCGGCTTACTTGGCCCAGATAGCACTAGCTTCTTAAATAATCCTGCTTTCATGGCTGCTTTCCACAATAATAAGCAGTTCGTCTTCAGGGCAATTGCCTCCATTACCTCTCTTGCCTTATTCATTGGTATCACCTTCTCGAAGTTCTTTGCCTCCAGGCTCCCTTTATTAGCCAAGGCACTTCATATCGATCCGGCCATCAGGTCCGGACCTTTGATGACTTCCATCATGGATATCATCACTCTGCTTGTCTATTTCGGAGTCGCTACTCTGATTATCAATTCCATTGACCCTGGCGAGATTCCTCTCGCAAGGGGAATCAGGAATTCTATGCTCTGCTAAAAGGGGGAATAGAAAATGAAAAAAAGAAAAATTGATGCCCCGGAAAAGGTAGAGGAAATCAAGGTCGACGAATCGGTCAAAGCAAGAGTCAACCATCCTCTCTCCCCAGATGCTTTAAAAGCCATCATCCACAATAAGAACACCAATATTCTCAACATCAGGGTCGATAGCTATGATCCGATTAACGTTGCCAAAGCCGTTGAGGAATTAGATCCGGAAGAAATCCTCTTCTTCTTTAAAGCCGTAAAGAGTGATCTCTCTGCTGAGGTCTTCACTCACTTAAGCCAGGAATCCAAGGAGGAAGTCGTTTCTGCCTTCTCTAGTACCGAGCTCCATAACCTCGTTGAGCCAATGGCAAAGGATGACCTAGTCGACTTTGTTGATGATTTACCTTCGAATCTGATTACAAAAGTATTAAAAGCAACTTCTCCTGAAGATAAACAGCTTGTTACCTCGTATCTGAACTTCAAAGACGATTCAGCCGGTACCCTAAGGACCCCTGAATACCTAGAGCTGAAAGATACAGAAACCGTTGAGCAGGCAATCAGCAAAATCCGGGCTGAAGGTCAGAACAAGGAAACCATCTGGGAACTCTTTGTCATCGATAACACCCGCCGGTTAGTCGGAACAGTCACTCTTGACCGCTTGATTGAAGCCGACGAACACGACTCGCTCTCCGCGATCAGGAACACCGATATCGTCTCGGCTAATGTCAACACTGACCAGGAAGTCGTTCTGAAGGCTTTCCGGAAATACGATGTCTCCGTTATTCCTGTCGTCAACAACGAACAGCGAAGGCTCGGCATCATTACCTTCGACGATGCTATGGATGTCGCTTCCGATGAAATCACCGAAGATATCGATATTTCTTCCGCCGTCTTACCAAGCGCTACCTCCTATAGGAAGCAGAACATCTTCAAGATGGTGAAGAACTACGCGGTCTGGCTTATCATCCTTCTTGCCTTAGATACCTTCACTTCCATTGCTATCTCAAACCTCCAGGTACCTCTTGCCCTGTTCCCGATCCTCATCACGCTTCTTCCTTCCGTCATGGATTCAAACGGAAATGCAACCGATCAGACTTCAACGGTTATCATCCGTGAAATGGCCCTTGGCAACATCACCGAAAAGAATTTCAGAAAAGCGCTCTGGAAAGAATTGCGTGCTGCTAGGATAACAGCCGGAATCCTTGCCATCATTGCCTTCGGATGGACAAGGCTTGAAGTCTCCACGCCTCTGTTAAGCAAGAGTCAGGAAAGTCTCAACTATATTGCGAATTACTATAACGGAAACACAACTCTCGTCTATCTCCTAGTTTCCCTTGTCTCAGCTCTTACCTTCTTTGTCTCCGTTACTCTTGCAAAACTCTTAGCCTGTATCCTTCCTAGGCTTGCCAAGAAGAGGCACCTTGATCCAGCTGTCAGGTCACAGCCGGTCTTATCCACCATCATGGATATCAGGTCCATGGTCTGCTTCTTCGCCTTCGCGGCAATGATTCTCAAAGGAATCTAAAACCGGAGATGTGCCAGAGATTCCGATTAACGAACCAGACAAAAACCGTCTTTGCCTCCTTAGTAGGGTACGAAGACGGTTTTTCTGCTGAAGAGATAAATATCAGAGATAAGACAAGGTGCCTAGTCAAAGAGAACGGGGCTTTTCTTATCCGCTACAGGAAGTTCGGTTATCCGCTCAAAGACAAAGTTATCGCCAATGCAAGAAGCGAGACAGTAGGAGAAAAGAGTCTCTTCTCCGATGACTTTTCTCATCGCCGTCTCCTTGTTCCGGTTAACGGATTCTACGAATATGATAAAAACAAGATCCTTCACTATTTTGAAGAAGAAAACGAAAATAGGTTCTATCTTGCCGGCATTTATCATGGTTCCGACTTTGTCCTATTAACAGAGAGACCAAGTGAAGTCATCTCCTACTATCATCCTCGGATGCCTTTATGCATCGACAGAAAAGACAAGTTCCTTTATCTGAATAAGGATACAAAAATAGAAGACCTAAAAAACCGAAGAGAGGTCAGACTTGTTAATCCTTCCTCCCCTCAGTTATCTCTTTTCTAGTCCTGCCTTTTTAATTCGTATAGACCGATTGCGATGGAAGTCGTCAGGTTAAGGCTATCCACTTCATCGCTCTGTTCGATACGGATATTATTTTCGTTATGGATTTCTTTTGGTAATCCAGTTGCCTCATTGCCGAAGACTAGAGAACATGGCTTTTGGAACTTGACTTCCTTAAGCGGAGAACTGGTGTCTAGGACAAAAGGATAAAACGGTCGCGGATAGGCTTTCAGATAGTCGTCAAACGAAGAAAACGTCTCAATCCGAAGATGAAAAAGGGCACCCCTGGATGCACGGACAGCCTTCGGAGAAAAATAGTCAGCACAAGGAGTAATCAACGCAAGATCGTGAAAGCCAAAAGCGAGAAGCGTACGCCTTGCGTTGCCAAGATTTCCCCTGTCGGATGGGTTCACCCTAACAAGATGACAAGCCTTTGGATCAAGAACAGACTCAAACTTTGAGAAGACACCTAAGACATGTGCGTTCTCTTTGCTTTTGGTTACCGAAAAAGCCTTGGCAGAAACAACAATCTTTTTGTTGTCGACCCTTGTCAAAAGTTTTTCATACCCAGGCGTATTGACAGCATCCGGTGAGACATAGACAATGCGGAGTTTATCCGGCCTATTCTTAATTAGCTCGAACGTCGGAAAGAAGCCTTCCGTGTAGGAGTAATCGAGATCTTTCTGGTAATTTTTTATCATAAAATTATTGTATCTGTTTTTTGATGAAGAAAAAAGCCCGGTGATGCATCCGGGCTTTTTAGGTTTCTGATTTAGTTTAGTTATCGGAAACGAAGGGTAACAGAGCCATATAACGTGCACGTTTGATGGCAGTGGCTAACCTACGCTGATACTTGGCAGAAGTTCCAGTGATCCGCTTCGGAGTGATCTTGCCGCTGGGCGAGATGTACTTCTTTAAGAGATCGACATCTTTGTAATCGATGTACTTGATATGGTTCTTCGTGAAGTAGCAAACCTTTTTACGGGGTTTCATTCTTTTGAACATATTCTTTTTTCCATCCTTTCTCGTGAGCTAATAGCTAGAACGGAAGATCGTCGTCCGAAGAATCGATTCCCTCGTGGGAAGCATTGCTGTTGCTGTCTTGGATATCCTGATTGACACTCGGAGCATAATCGCTCGGAGCGGCATCCGAAGCTCCCTTCCGTTCAAGGAACTGAACGGATTCGGCAACGACTTCGATGACCGTACGTTTTTGTTTGTTGCGGTCTTCGTAGCTACGCTGATTGAGACGGCCATCAACACCGATCAAGGAACCCTTGGTGCAGTATTTGGCAACATTCTCAGCAGTCTTGTTCCAGCAGGTGCACGGGATAAAGCTAGCAGAACGCTCAGCACCGGTCTTTGCAGGGTTATCCACTGCAATGGTGAACGAAGTCACCGACCTTCCGCTGTTCGTCCGCTTCCTTTCTGGATCCCGGACCATTCTTCCGACTAATACGACACGATTCATTCCAGCCATAACTAATCTCCTTTCCCGAGTGCTTTAATTAGTGAGCAACGGTGAAAAGGAAACGCATGACCTTTTCGTCAAGAAGCCTGACTTTGGTTGCCTGATCGACAATAGCGCCTTCAGCGTTAAGTTCGACGACAACATAGTAGCCTTTGGTCTGCTTCTTGATTTCATAGGCCAGGTCTCTCCTTCCCCACTTATTGACTCCGGTGATCTGTGCACCATTGTCAGTGAGAAGCTTCTGAAGTTTTTCGTTTTCCTTCTCTAACTCCTCATCGCTAAGAGTGGGCATAAGGATGTACATGAGTTCATATTTCTTCATGTGTTTATACCTCCCTGTGGTCTTTCGGCCGACTCTACATCAGGAGCCGGCAAGAAAGTATACGGCCTTTTATTGAAAAGGCCACTTGTTATTCTACCTAACAGAAGGAATAAAGTAAAGAGATATTTAATTCTTGCACCTTCCACCTCTCTCACTCTATATTAGTTTCCAATCCGATCTTTTTTCAAAAGATATTCTGCCTTTACTATTATCACAGGACATATAGGTATCGTGCTTGCAGGTGGAGCTCCTCTGAAAAGCTTGATGGCACAGCCTTGGTACAAACGAAAAACGCCGCTGGGGAATGGTCTATCTTAAAAGGAATTCCAATCCGTTCCTTGAAAGTCAAGAAACTAACTTAATTCGTTGAGGAAATGTCTGATAAAAGATATGGCCTTCGTTTTGAAGCAACAGCCACAGCTACTAAAGACCGAAACAAAGGAAGATTCTGTCTAGGAAATCTTGCTTTCAGCACTTTTTTAATCAGCAGTCTTCTTCCTTACGTTGATTACAATTACACCTTGTGATTTCTTATCGGATTTTCAATTTCTTTCAGAAAAGCAAAGCATCGAAAAAGTCATACATTAACTAGTCAAATACCTTTCGTCATTCCAAAAAAATCTAAATTTTCGAAAGGGAAAGAAGGTTATCGAAGCACAGCCATCCATCCTTAAAACGAATTTTCAGCTGTGGAGTATCACAGTAAAGGAACCTTTTCCTCTGCGTATAGATTCTTCCTTCCTCATAATAAGTGACCTTCACCCTTTCCTTTTTCTTTAAGGAAACCAAGGTATTGTTAATATCTTCCCTTTCATCCAAAGAAAGTTCAGGGCGAGAGACTTTTTCTTCTTCTCTTTCCCTTTCGTCCAACCTTTCATATTGTCCGGACAGCGACTTGAACGGCAACCACTTTTTCCTACCTCTCATGCGTGATGTCCTCCGATTTGATTACTGCGTGTCAGAAACGTACTTGAGAGAGACCTTGCGGAACACGGCCTTGCCTTCCTTGCCCCATATCTCTTACGGATATGAAGAAGAGTCTTTTCTAGACTCTCGACTCTTTCATCTTCCTTATAGTCTTCAAATAATGTCAACTGCTCCTCTTCCTTAGACCGGACATCCTCAGCAACAATCGATATCTGCCGATACGTTCCTTCTCTCTCTTCTTTCGGCCTATCAAGGAAAAGCCGAACAAGCTCTTTTCCGATTTTCCTTGCAGAATCCGTCGGAGAGAAGAAAGAAGCTTTCTTGCCAAACCCTGTATGATCCTTATACCCAAGAAACAAAGCAAATGTATTCGCTTTTACTTTCTCTTCATACCTTCGATCCGAAAGCTCAATCGCCCTGTCCCGGATCCTAGTCGGCATTTCACTAGCATCGTAATCCCGTAAGAGAACCTGTCCAACAGAGAAACTATGATGATTGGAAACATAAGTGTCTTTCAACAAGGCATCATCGTATCCATGGCTGTGATAATAGATTTCCTCTCCGATAACTCCAAGTTCCTTTGCCAGATACTGAGGGTCAGAGACAGCAATATCTCCTATCGTATAGAATCCCCTCTTGTTGAGTCTCTTTTCCATTCGGGATCCAATCCCCCACCTTTTGGAAAGAGGAGTTACCGACCAGAGATGCTCGGGAACACTCTCATAGTCCCAGGACGCAAGACAATCCGGACGATGCTTTGCTTCGATATCCATCGCTGCTTTGGCCATAAAGAGATTCAATCCAATTCCAGCAGTAACAGTGAGCCCAGTCTTGTCCTTGATTTCATTGATGATTTTTCTTGCATAAGACTCTGGAGTATCGTTCTTGATAGCAAGATAGTCTGTAACATCCAGAAAGGATTCATCAATGGAGTAGACAAGCCTGTCTTCCTTACTGACATACTCCCGGTAAATCTTGTTAATATCAGCAGATACCTTTAAATATCGCTTCCTTTTCGGCTTTGCGATAATAAGATTTGGAATATCCTTTGGAACATCATAAAGCCGGCATCTGCTCTGTACCTTATATTCCTTCTTAATAAAAGGAGAAGCGGCTAGGACAATCGTTCCATCTCCTCTTTCTTCATCAGCAACAACAAGAGGAGTCTTAAACGGGTCCCTGTTCCGGTCAAGGCATTCTACAGATGCGTAGAACGACTTCAAATCGATGGCTAGAATATTACGATCAATGCGTTTCATCGATTTCATTATATGGGAAGAAAAAGGTTGCCCGAAAAGCAACAAACAACTTAACCCGCCACCATCTGCTTATTAAGTCAGAGTTCTCCCAAAAAGGCGCGGATTCTCGATTCCTAGGTAGTTTCTTTACCATCCGGAAAGAAAAAGAAGCAATTCCTTGACAGACCCACTTGGCCTGACAAGTGTCAAATTCCAATTTTCAATTTCGTTTCTTTTAAAAAATCAATTCTCTTGCGCAAACACAGAAAAAATAGTATCGCTCTATTTTTCTGCTTTATGTATCATTCTTAGTATGGAATATAAATAAATTAAAAACATTATATAAAACAGCTTATTTAAAT
>ERZ1026868.715-NODE-715-length-19423-cov-27.207507_pt1 | contig 19423 bp, 25 predicted proteins | sample MGYA00380164_ERZ1026868 | MGnify/ENA primary metagenome ERZ1026868 (study PRJEB33269, sample SAMEA4719800) | human gut metagenome | biome: human-associated habitat; feature: organic feature; material: feces | place: Cameroon | collected 2013-10 ... | reverse complement strand
AGATGGAGCGCTTACTAAAAGATGCGGAAAAAATCTCGGGTATTAAGTATGATGTATCAAGCTATAGTGATATAGTATCAGCAATCCATGTTGTTCAGAAAGAAATGGGTATTACTGGCACTTCTGCGGCAGAAGCAAGCGGAACAATTCAAGGCTCTATTAATATGGCTAAATCCGCTTACCAAAACTGGGTAACGGGGTTAATGGATAGTTCCGCAGATATTACCGCGCTTACTCAAGATTTAATTGACAGTGCTTTAACGGTTGTAAAGAATGTTGCGCCGAAAATAGTAACCATGTTACCCCATGTTACAACTGGCGTTTCTTCTCTGCTTCAACAGCTCGCGCCGCAAATTTCAATCTTACTTAAAGAATTACTTCCTCCACTTATTAAGGGAGTAACTAATTTAATTAATGATGTTGTGGCTATTTTGCCCGACTTAATCAACATTATAACAAGCAACTTGCCGCTCTTCATTGAAGGCACGCTTGCTATCATACTTGGAATTGTTGCGGCATTGCCTGAATTGATAATGGAAATAAGTAATGCTATTCCAACATTATTACCGCTGATTATAAAGGGACAAATGGCGCTTGTTGGTGGCATTTGCAAGTCATTGCCCGCGATAATTGAGTCTATTTTTAGCATTATTAAGAATCTGTTTAAAGGCTTATTTGAATATATTAAAGTAAGTATGTTTGGCAGATTCGTAACTGATATGGGAACGAGTATTTCAAACGCCGCAAAGCGCGCAGTATCAAAGCTTGAGTCTATGAAAGATTCTATAATCGGCGTATTTGATAGAATCAAGAGCGGAATAACAAACAAGATAAATGCCGCGAGAGACGGAGTAAGAAATGCTATTGAAAAAATTAAGGGCTTCTTTAACTTCACTTGGAGTTTGCCGAAAATAAAGATGCCGCATTTCAAAATGACGGGAGAATTTAGCCTTTCTCCGCCAAGTGTACCGAAGTTCAGTGTTGATTGGTACGCGCGCGGCGGTGTTTTTGATAAACCTACGCTCTTTACGAGCGGCGGCAGGCTCGGCGGCTTGGGTGAAGCGGGCGCAGAGGCAATAGTGCCGCTTGAAAACAATACACAATGGCTTGATAAGATAGCCGATAAACTTTCGGACAAGCTCGGCGGCGGGCGCAACATAGTTTTACAAGTAGATGGAAAGACTTTCGGACAAATAAGCGTTGACAGTATCAACGCGCTTACTAAGCAAACGGGTAATTTACCATTAGTTATAGTTTAAGGGGGAATAGTTAATGAGTTATTTAAAAATAAAAGGAGTTGATTATTCCTCCTTTGTAAGCGGCTTAAAGGTTGATAAGAGCTTTAACTATAATGCGCAAACAAATGCGGCGGGCAATACTTTAGTTGATTTAATTAATTCAAAGCGTTCCATTGAAGCTACAATAATTCCATTGGATAGCGCTACAATGGCAACTTTACAAGAGGCGCTAAACAGCTTCAAATGCCAAATAAGCTTCTTAAATCCACAAACAAAGCAACTAACAACTATTGATACTATCGTTTCAGATGTCAAGGTTGAGTATTACACAATTCAAGCTTCTAAGACATTGTACAAGGCTTTTACAATAACCTTTAAGGAATTATAAGGAGGGATAGAGAGAAATGTTAATTAATCAAAATGCTCTATCCCAACTTAATTCCGATGTTCGCCAAATAGCCGCGCGCGCTTATGTGTACGAAGGCACAAGTACCAAATACACATTCAAGGCTTCTGATAACCTTCAAAGCTTCACGGTTGAACGAATAGGGCAAGGGAAGTTCTTCGGCTATGGAATATGCCAAAAAATAAATATGAAGGTTCGTGATGTCAACCGCCAATTCTCGGTGACTACTGCGAATCAAATTAACCTTATATGGGATGTGTTAGTGAATGGGAAGAACACTTCTTTATTTGCTTACCCGCGCTTCAAAGTTTCTGAGGTTCACAGAGACGAGAACACCAATGCGCTTTCCATAACTGCTTATGATGCTCTATATGAGGCTACAAAGCACAATGTTTCAGAACTTACCCTTGCCGACTCTTACACCATTAAAGGGTTTATAGCCTCTTGCGCGGCGTTGCTTGGGCTTAGTGGTTATAGCATACGCGGAGTTGGAGAAGATGAAACTTGTTTCGATACTTCCTATGCGGCGGGCGCTAACTTTGAAGGCACAGAGACAATAAGAGAGGCTTTAGATGCTGTTGCGGAAGTCACACAAACAGTTTACTTCATCACGAATGAGCGAAAAATCTGCTTTAGGCGGTTAAGCTTAGATGGTGATGCAAACTTTACGATTGACAAGGAGAAATACTTTACCTTATCAAGCAAGACGAATAAAAGGCTTGGTACTATCGTAAGTGCTACAGAGCTTGGAGATAATCTAAGTGTTTCTACAACTGAAAGCGGCTCTACTCAGTATATACGCAATAACCCATTTTGGGATTTAAGAGAAGATAGAGCAACACTTTTAGATAATGCCCTCGCCGCAGTTGGAGGTTTAACACTAAATCAATTTGAATGTGACTGGCACGGCAACTATCTTTTAGAAATTGGAGATAAAATAGCGCTTGTTACTAAGGACAATAGCCAAACAATTTCATATGTGCTTGATGACACCATAGAATATAATGGCGGCATTTCAGAAAAGACAAAATGGAGCTATGAGGATAATGAAAATGAAACAGATATCAACAGCGCGCCAACTAATCTTGGTGATGCTATTAGGCAAACTTACGCTAAAGTTGATAAGGCTAATAAAGAAATTGAAATAGTAGCAAGCCAAGCGGAAGAAAATTCAAACAGTATAGCCGCAATAAAGGTTAATGTTAATTCAATTAATGCTACTGTACAACAGCAACAGCAAAACTTAGATGATTCAATCGACAGTCTTAATAATGATGTTGCGGCGCTTAATGAGACAGTAGCAAGCGCGCGCCTTGAATCTCAACAAGCTATTCTTGAGTTCAAACAAGAAATTGAGCAAGACGGCATAGACAAAGTAACCACTTCAACGGGATTTACCTTCAATGAAGAGGGAATGACAGTTGAGAAAAGCGGTAAAGAAATGAAAACAACCATCACAGAAGATGGTATGACAGTATACCGAAGCGGCGAAAGCGTTTTACAGGCAAATAATGAAGGCGTAAAGGCAAAGAACCTTCATGCTAATACTTACCTTATAATCGGAAACAACAGCCGTTTTGAAGATTATAAATACGACAGAACAGGGTGCTTTTGGATTGGCAGTTAAAGGGGTGAGAAAGTAAGATGGCAACAAGCGGAAATAAAAGTATAACGCCCGCGACACATTTAACTTTGAAGTTTAATTGGAGTCGCGCAAGCGTTTCAGAAGCAAATAACACTTCTACTGTAAATTGGAACTTACAGCTTATAACGGATAAATACGCTTCCATAAGTTCAAGTGCTTCAAAGAAATGGAGCGTAACAGTAAATGGAACTAAGTACAGCGGAACAAACACAGTAGGAATTAATACAAGCACTACTAAGACTCTTGCAAGCGGAAGCACTACAATAGCACATAACAGTGACGGCACAAAAACCTTTTCTTACTCTTTTAGTCAAGAGTTCGGAATTAACTTCGGCGGCTCTAATATCAAGACTCAAAGCGGCAGTGGTACAGGCGTTTTAGATACTATCGCGCGCAGAGCTACTATTACCGCCGCGCCCAACTTTAACGATGAAGAGAACCCCACAATTACTTATACAAATCCTCTTGGCAACAGTGCAACCAAGATAGAAGTTTGCATAAGCTTAACTGGCTCAAAAGATGATGTACCATACCGCGAAGTATCAAAAACTGGAAGCTCTTACACTTTTAGTTTGACTGATGCAGAAAGAAACACTTTGCGCGCGGCAACTTCAACAAGCAATTCCCGCACGGTTCATTTCTTCATACAAACTACTATTGGAGGCTCTACAGTTCGGCACAGTGTTGCTAAAACGCTTTCAATTATCAACTGTAAGCCCGTTGTTACGGGTACTGTTAAAGATACTAATTCGGCTTCAATCGCGCTTACTGGCGATTCTACGAAGATAATCAAGGGCTTTAACACAGTTACCGCAAGCATTACCGCAACGCCCAAAAAGAGCGCAACAATTTCAAGCTATCTAATCACGCTTGATAATAAGGTTGTTTCAAGAACCTCTTCGGTTACTTTACAGAATGTAGAGAGCGGCGGCTTCCAGTTAGCCGCAGTTGATAGCAGAGGCAATATTACTACTGTTAGGAAGTATAGTACAACTGTTGATTATATCGCGCTTACTTGCGGCTTGAATACTGGCATACCAAGCGCGGAAGGCTCAGTTTCTTTGTCTATTAACGGCAACTATTATAACGGCTCTTTTGGAGCTGTTAATAATTCGCTTACAGTGCAGTATAGATATAAAGAAGATGATGGCGATTATGTCAACTGGATTAATACAACACCTACAATAAGCAATGGAACATATAGCGTTAATGTTAATGTTACAGACTTAGATTATCAGAAAGCTTATACTTTCCAAGCGCGCGCAGTGGATAAGGTGAACACAAGCGGCGCATTGAGCGGCGAAGCAAAAATAAAAACAATGCCCGTGTTTGATTGGAGCGCAACAGACTTTAATTTTAATGTTCCAATTTATTATAAGGGCAACACAAAGCTATGCTATGAAGCAGGGGACACAATAACATTTTCTGCTTATGCGGCTTGTTGGGCGGGCTTCGTCACATCGGCAGGAAAAGAAGCAACTTTTACAATTCCTCTCTCTAAGCCGATTTTAGCAACTGGCGCAACCGTAAGCGGCACAGTTATATGTAGAAGTAATGGTAATTACTTAGACAGCACAACAGGTATATCAATTCCAAATTCTACTAAGTTCTCCTACGACACAAAAATATCAGAAACAGGAATCTATGTTCACTTATCATACAAGGCGGCAATACCAAACGCTCAAAACAATGGAGCTTTTGTAGCCGTACCAGATGGAACATTCACAATTACATTCACTTAATAAGAAGGGGTGAGAAAGTGTTGGAGCAGTTTACAAGCCTTATTTCCTCTGTTGGTTTTCCAATAGCTTGTGTTATAGCTCTTGGGTATTTTGCTTGGTATTTAATCAAACAATCAAACGAAAGTTGTAAATCAAACATGGAAAAGATATGGAATGAAGCAAAAGAAAGAGAAGAGAAGTTAAGCGCGCAGATTGAACGCAATCAAGAAGTAAACGCGCAATTTGCAGATATCATAGCAAAATATGATGTTAAACTTGATGAAATTAAAAGAGATGTGGAAGATATCAAGGAAGATATTACCGAATTAAAGCCAAAAGATTGATTTTTTTCTTGACAATTCGCGCGCAATGTGATTTAATATTGCTGAAATCGTGTATACCACCGATTTTGAGAAATCGTGTAAACTATCACTGATTTTTGAGCGGCTGAAAAGCTCTGAAACCGTTGATACATAAGGGTTTTAGCAATTTTACAAAAAGGAGCACGATTGGAAATCGTGTAAACGTCAAAAGCGTTTCGAGGGTTCGAATCCCTTGCTCTCCGCCAAAGCCGAAACCCTTGATACATAAGGGCTTTCGGCTTTTCTTTTTCTTTCAAGTTATTAAAACAAAGAAAAATAAAAAAATCGTATCAACCCCTTAAAATGGAAATCGTATTAACTATCAGCCGCCCACAATCGTGTAAACTTCGCACGAAATCCATTACATTTTTTTGTCTGAAAAGGAAGAAAGAAAGGAAGAAAAGAAAAATGGCAAAAAAAATTTTTGAAGATGGCAAAGAAATTGCAAATTTTGAGGTTGATTTTTTACCTTCGGATTTACCGAAAGAAGAAGAAAAAGAAGATGAAGAACAATCGCGCGCGGAGAAAAGCGCAATGGAATTTTTGAAGAGGGTTGCACCGAAGTTTAACCTTGTCCGAAAACAAAAAGAACTTATTGATAAAACCAAGCCTTTATTTAAACTTGAAAATGCTTTCATTCAAGAGCAAGAAGCGCGCCGCAATAGCTCATACACAATTAAGCATTACAAGCAAACATTCCGCATTTTTAATGAATTTCTTGCCTATTGGTATAGTGAAAGTGCAGATGAGTTTGATAAAATTTATGGGGGTTGCCCGCAAGGTACTAAAAACCCCTTTGAATTTTACGGGCAACTTTTTCCAATTTTAGTTCTTGATAATGAAGAATTACAGCTTGATTTTGGGCGCTACTTGACAGAAGTTAGAGAGGTTAGCGAACAAACAGTTCTTACCTACTTCCGAGACTTCCGCGCATTTATGTACTATGCTATGGATTGTGGGTGTACCAATAGGCGGAATATTGTTATCAGAGAAGTTGAACCACCCATTAAAGAAGTTTATAACGATAGAGAAATCAAAGCACTCTTGCGCGCGCCCACTACTGATGATTATGTAGATAATAGAAACTGGGTAATAGTTAATTATTTGCTTGGCACTGGAAATAGACTACAAACAATAATTAACTTGAAGGTTGGAGATATAGAGCTTGAAAGTGGATATGTAAACATAAATGTGCAGAAGAACAAACATACAACGCGCCTTGGGTTGCCTTCTCGCTTAGTGGGAGTTTTACGAAACTATATAGCCGACTATAGGAGTGACGAGAACGGAATGCCACTTTTAAACAGTTACCTATTTGCTACTCAGTATAGCGAGAAGATAACGGCGCAAGGGCTTTATAAAAGCCTTGCTCATTATATCCGTTCGCGCGGAGTGAACAAGACTTCAATTCACCTTTTCCGACACACTTTTGCTAAAATGTGGATTCTTGATGGCGGAGATGTTCTTTCTCTTCAAAAGGCATTAGGACACTCAAATTTAAAGATGGCTCAGAGATACGCTAATCTATATGCACAAGATGTTAAAGCAAAGATAGAAGAACATAGCGCGCTTTCTCAACAGAAAGTTTTAAGCGGAAAGACAATTCGGAAGAAAAGAAATTAAGCTCGCGCGCAATTGTAAGTAAAAAGAAAAAAGAAAGAAAAGAACCTTTTAGCCGTTATGGTTAAAAGGTTCTTTTTCATTTTGTGCTCAAAATATTGCGAAAATTGGCTTGCATTGCCGTTTTAACCCTTTAAGCATAAAACTATACTCCAAAGCTTACAAGGCGCGCAAGGGGCAAAATTTGCAATATTTTTATAGGTTTTCGATTATCTCATAAAAAGAGGGCTTCTTATCCTTATGCGGGATAAGCTCGGGCATGAACTTACGCACAAAATCCTGCTTAATCTGAATGTAGGTTATGGGGCGCATTTCAACGGTATAGGGCTTCGACTTATCAGCCTTGGAAACGGTTTTTCCGTTTTCGTCTGTTACCTTAACACGGGGATAGACTTTGTAAGGCATTTGCTTTTTGGCTTCTTCTTTGAGCCACTTTACTTGCTTGTTTTCTTGACACCATTTGATGATGTCCTCCATAGTCATGGTTGAGTAATCCATTTCTATACAGTCTCCTTTCATTTTTTGTGCTTACGCGCAATGTTAGTATAGCATTAAGTAAAGTGAAGTTCAAGCACAAGTTTTAAAAATTAAAAATTTTCTGAAAATTGAGCACATTTTCTATAGGGAAGGTTTGCGGCGGCTACTTAATAATGGAAGGAAAAAGAACAAGCAAACTTCCACAAGATACTAAGCAAGTAAAATTATTGGAGGAATCAACAATGGCTTTATATCCTAACCACATTATTATTAAATCAAACACAACAAACAATCAAGATAATCTTTCAATATCAATGGAAAACTTAGCAACAGCCGCGCGCAACATAAAAGGCGAAGTACCATTCAAATTCTATATGTATCTCTGCTCAATGCCGAATGGATATGAATTTGACTATGTTCCGCAAGAGTTTGCGAAAGCCTTCGGAGTATCTGCGGGCAGTGCTTACTCTGCGGCGGACAAGTTAATAAAAGCTGGATATCTTGTAGAAAGTGAAAGTAGAAAGAATGATTATTATTTTACAAGCACTATCTAAAATTTTGAAAATTTTCTAAAATTTGACGAATTTCCTTTAGAGTGGCAAGGAAAGCACTACTTAATAATGAGAGGGCGAAGGAAAGTTAGCTACTTTCTCTAATGGGAAACTGTCCGCCCGCACCCTCTCTTTAGAAATAATAAAGGACAGGAGGACAAAAATTATGAAATACGATATTGAAAGCCGAATAAAAGATACGGCGCTAATAAATTTAGTAGACTTTGAAAACGCTATTGATTTATACGAAGATGGGGAAATCGAAAAAGCCCTTGAGTTAATGTTTGGAGTTACTATATTGGGGCTTGGCGGCAAGTTCGAAACAGACGATAAGGAGATACGCCGCTTATTAAAAAATAGAGAATACACAGCAGAAAAAAGCAACAAAGCATATTGTAATAAAGTTAAGACAGAGGAAGAAAAAAGAATAGAAAAATTACAACTAAGAGAAATTGCGGGGATGCTTGAGAATGGAGTGCCGCAACAAGTTATTGCGGACACATTAGGAGTAAGCTTGAGAACAGTTGAATACAGAATAGGAGTAATGAAAGCAGAGTTTCCAAGCATCTATAGCATTTCCACAAAAACCACAAAAAACCGCAAACAACCGCAATACAATGATAATGTAAATGATAATGTAAATGTAAAGGAGAATGTAAAGGAAAAAGACAATGAAAAAGAGAAGGAGAAAGGAAAAGACTTTTCTTATCTCTATAATGAAGTTAGTTGTGATGGATATATCCGCAAAGAAAAGAAGTGGATTGATAGAATTTGCTGGAACTTCCGCACAATGTCCGCGCAAGAGCGCATTGAGTATATTGAAAAGCTCGACTTCACGCACGAAGAAGCAGAATATATAGTAAACAACATACTTGAAATATAAGTAACAACTTAGCCTTAACCAACAACTGCGCGCAAGACTCGCGCGCAATCGTAAGCCAAAAACTAATTTTTAATGGAGGTTTTAACCATGAACATATTAACATATTTTATCCTTTTCTCTTCAACTCTTCTTTCTACTTTACTACTCAAGCTTATACAAACAAAGCAAATTAACAAAATGTTTACCAACTATACCAACACTACAAGAAAGCGCCGCGCCGCGCGCATTGTAGAGCTTGAAGAGGTACGCGCGCAATGTGACGAAGTAAGCGCAAATGCGGATAACCTTAACAAAAGCCTAAACCGAATTGAAAAATTTTTTGAAGCTTCGGCGCAAAACTCTGTAGAGCATTAAGCGAAACTCTACTTAAAAGCGAAAGGGAATAAAAGCCATTATGAAATTTCCCGATTAGCTTCCTTATTAAGCGGGCGTTAGTCCATACCAACTAACGCCCGCAACAAATACTAAAACAGGAAGGGGCGAAATGGTATCAACATTCTTTAGAGACTTAGACGAAGCAAGGAAAGCAGAACACTTTGTTTGCGAATTGCTTTCTTCTTCTTACTCAAATAAATATAACTTTCGAGAAGTCGGAAGCGAACGAGAGTTCTACAATAAAGGCGATATAGAAGCAAGCGCGCCGAACGGTGAAAAAATCTATATTGAAGTAAAGAAAGATTCTCGAATAGGGGAAACCCATAACATACTTTGCGAAGAAGCCGTCTACTATAAGCGAGAAGGCATAGAAGTAAAAGGCAATATGTATTCAGATTATGAAGTTTATTGCATACTTTCAGAAAGCGAGCAGAAAATCTATTTCATTGACTTTAAGGAACTTAGGAAAATATATAGGTTCGGAAGGGCGCGCGAAATTGAGCACTCGGAACAAATAACATACTGTTATTTATTACCTTTATCTTTTCTTGAGAAAAGCGGCGGCTTATTAGGTGTAATCAATTACAAAGACACAAGCCGCGCCGCATAAAAAATAGAAAGCGTAGGCAATAGCTTACGCTTTTTTTATCTAAAAAGGAGGAATCACAAAATGTCGGAAAATCATATAACCGTTCGTCAAATGGACTTTATTGAATTTATGATAGCTAACCCACTTAAAACTTATATGCAACTTTGCCAAGAATATGGACTCAGCAAGAACACATATACAGCTTGGCGCAAACAACCAAAGTTTCAAAAGTATCTTGCAGAAAGGCTTAAAGAGAAGTGGAAAGATAACGAGCTGATGGCGCAAGCAACAATAGAAAGACTTGCGCGCGAAGGTGACTTCAAGGCGGCTAAGTACATTCTTGATAGCCTCGGATATGCGCCCGTTCAGAAAATCGAAGCGCAGATACAAACAGATACAGTAGTTGAAATTATCGAATAAGAAGAGGCTCGCGCGAAAATGGAGGCGATAAAGTAAGTGGAATCAAAGAACAACAAAATAGTTTTGCGGCTTTCTAAGAACCTTTTTGTTCCAAAATATTATCCGCTTCTTTTCGACTATTCCCACCGTTGGGAAGTCTACATGGGTTCGGCGGGTTCTGCGAAGTCATACTTCATAACCCAAAAAATAATAGTCCGTTGCCTTAACGAAAAAATTCGCGTTCTTGTTTGCCGCCGCACCGCCGCAACTCTTCGCAATACTTGCTTTTCCCTCTTCAAAGACATTCTTTCAAAATGGAAGCTAACTTCCCATGTGAAGATAAGGGAAAGCGACTTCAACATAAAGTTCCCGAATGGAAGCGAGATTATCTTCACTGGACTTGACGAAGAAACAAAACTTCTCTCACTTAATAATATTGGTTGCGTATTCATTGAGGAAGCTTTTGAAGTGCCGCAAGCAATAGTAGAGCAGTTGAACTTACGCTTGCGCGGAACTATAGAAAATAAGCAAATAATAATGGCGTTCAATCCAATTTCCAAAAACCATTGGCTTTATAACTTCTGCGAGATGAACCCGCCGCAAAGCTTTCTTTATATTCATTCTACCTATAAAGATAACCCCTTCCTCGATAAGGAAAACTATAACGCACTGGAAGAGATGGAGAAGCGCAACCCTTCCAAATATCGCGTTTACGGCTTGGGAGAATGGGGAGTTGATAGCGAAGGCTTAGTAATCACTAACTGGCGCACAGAGGACTTCAACGAAATGGAGCTTGCGCGCACACTTGAGCGCCGCGCGGGAATGGATATTGGTTTTGTTGATAAATCCGCAATTATCGATACTCTCTATGACAGAGAGAACAAAACGATTTATGTCTTTAACGAATTTTATAAAAGCGGTTGCCAGCTCGGAGAACTGGCGGGCGCAATTCGTGATATGCGGCTTGAGAAAACAAAAATCTATGTTGACTCAGCAGAAGCGCGGAGCATTGAATACTTTCGACAAGAAGGACTTCGCGCGGAGGCTTGCAAGAAAGGCGCGGGCAGTGTTAAAGCGGGCTTAATGTTCCTTCAAGATAACCTTATTGTGGTAAAACCAAAATGTAAGAACTTCATAACGGAGCTTGAGAACTTCTCTTACATTAAGTCGAAGCAAACTGGCGAATACACCGATAATACAACACATGAATGGAGTCACGCTATAGATGCTTGCAGATATGGGTATAGTGACATTTATACGACTACAAGGTTAAAGACGGCAAATAAAGCGAGCCTTGGTTTTTAAATACAGAAGGAGGAAGATACTAAGTGATTGAATATTTATATGACGCGGTTCGTACATCTGATGGAGAGGATATGACGATAACCGCAACGATACGAGAAAACGATGGAACAGTAATAACTGATGGTTGCGCGCTTCGTGTATTTGATAATGAGGGCGCGCAAGTGTTAGAAAAAGAAGGTATTTACTATAGCGATGTGCAGGAATGGGAGTTTAAATTTGAGCTTCCATATAATAGCGCGCGCAATAGATATTTCTACACTATTTCACATAATGGAATAGACTTGGCTTTCAAAGCTCCTATTTACTTAGTTTAACGGGGGTGAACTAATGCTTGAACTTCAAAATAATAGTCCTTCAATTTCATTCTCTGAGAACCTTCTAAAAGGCGAAGATGGCGGCTATTATACGCCTTCAATCAGCGGTAACAAGATATCTTGGAAGGCTTCAAAGGCGGGTATGCCGAAAATATCGGATTTTGTGTTGGCTTTAAAAGCGGAAGATATCAGCTATTCACACTCCAAGCTTACTGCCACGCAACAAAAAGACGGAGTAAAGGGCGCGCTTAACTATTTGCTTGCTTATACGCCGCACACACATCACAACATATCAGCGCTTAACCGCCTATTAACGGACACAAGTTCAACTTCAACCAATTTGTATATTAACTCCAAGAGCAACAAAATTGCCTTAGTGACGAAAACAGAAACTTATAATAATCCGCCTACGACTCTTTTTATGCTTGATAATACTAACTACATTCTAAAGGAAGTAAAAACGCTTTCTATAGCGTTTCCCACTACTCCGCTTGTTCCCCAAAACAGAATCTTTATTACATTTGCGGCGGAGGGTGATATTAGCATTAATTTTCCTGCTAATGCTCAATATGCGGGAGAAGCGCCGCAATTCAAGAATGGTGAAACATGGGAAATTTTAGTTGTTAATAAGATAGTTCACGCTTGGAAAGTGGGCGATGGTACACAGGAGGAAACAACAGATGTTTAATTTGAACAGAGATACAGAGCTTTCTAATGAGCTTCTACAAAAGATACTTAACAAGTTTATGACTACTGAGCGCCCGAAGCTTCAACTTTGGGAGAACTACTATCGCGGCAAGCACGCAATTCTTAACAAGTCGTATAGCGATGCTTCAAAGGAATGTAATCATATCATTACAAACTACTGCAAGATTATAACCGATACCTACAGCGGCTACATTTGCGGCAAGCCGATAAGTTACTTTAGTAATGATGATATAACAGATATACAAGATACTCTTAACTATAATGATAGCGCCGCGCAAGATATGGCAATGATAACTAACGCGCTTATATATGGCGTTGCTTATGAGCTTCAATGGGTTGATAAGTATGCACAAATACGCTATTGCCAAGTCAATCCGCTTAACTGTTTCGCTATATTTGATAATACCCTTGATTGTGAGCTTCTTTACTTCATTCGCTGGTATAAGGTTAATTCAATTGATGAGACGGACAGCACATATATTGTTGAGGTTTATGATAGTAACAGTGTTAGGCGCTACAAGAGCTTCGGCATGGGCGGCGCGCTTGAGTTTATTGACGAAGAGCCGCATTACTTCGGCGATGTTCCAGTAAGCGTTTTCTATCTCAACGAGAACGAAGAGAATATATTTAATTCAGTTATCACCCTTAACGATGCTTACAATGAACTCCAATCAAGCGAGATTGATGACTTTAATGCATGGGTAGATGCTTACTTAACCTTTACTGGCGTTAATGCAGAAACAGACGATATAAGCGCAATGAAAGAAAATCGCGTTCTTATATTGCCCGAAGGCGCGGAGGCAAGTTGGCTAACCAAGAACGCCAACGATACACAAATAGTAAACATATTGGAGAACATAAAGAAGAATATCTTCAAGGTTACTGCTTGTCCCGATATGGCAGATGAAACCTTCCTCGCTCAGAGCGGTACAGCACTTGCCTATAAGTTAGTTGGTTTTGAGAATGTGGCAAGCGGTATAGTAGCGCGTTTTATCAAGGCTTTACAGCGCCGCATTGAGCTTATATGCAATATACTTAACCTAAAGGCGAGTGATGCTACATGGCGCGATATCAATATTAACTTTGTTCGCAACCTTCCTATTAACCTTACTGAAACTGTAAACTTGGTTAATAGCCTAAAGGGTATAGTTAGTGATTCTACACTCCTTGCACAGCTTCCTTTTATCAAGGATATCAGCGCGGAATTAGAGGCTATTAAGAAGCAAAAGGAAGAAGAAGTAAAAATTTATGACTTTGATTAACGCAAACGAACGTATGCGGCAAGCCGATTTTTTACTTGATAAGTGAGGAGAGGTAGAATGAACGAATATTGGGAAAAAAGAATGGCTTCAAGCCAAAGCCGCATTACAGATAAAACAGTAAGCGCGATTCAGAAACAGCAGAAGAAATATTATGCAGAGGCTATGAAGAAAACCATTGAGGACTTTGAAGCGACTTACAATAAGCTCTTAGCAAGCGGTTCAGAGTCTACAGTGGCGGACTTATACCGCCTCGATGCTTACTGGAAGATGCAAGCACAACTTAGAAATGAGCTTGAGAACTTGGGCGAGAATCAAATAGCTATGATGTCAAGAGAGTTTGAAGCACAGTGGCGCGCCGTGTATGAATCTACAGCGCTTCCGACTACTGCGGCTTACTCCACTATTGACAATGCAACAGTAAAACAGCTTATTAACCAAGTTTGGGTTGCAGATGGAAAGAACTTTAGCGCGCGAGTTTGGGATAACACCGATAAGCTTGTTAAGTCACTAAATGATGAGCTTGTACATTGTGTTGTTACTGGCAAGAAGCCAACAGAGCTTAAAAAGAAGCTACAGAAGCAGTTTGAGGTAAGTTACCATAGAGCCGATACAATCGTAAGGACTGAAACAGCGCATATACAAACACAAGCCGCACGGCAAAGATACAAGGATAGCGGCATAACACAAGTTGAAGTATGGGCAGATGAGGACGAGCGGCGTTGCGATGTATGCGGGCAATATCATAGAAAGCGCTTTTCTATCGATGATACAATGCCGATACCCGCACACCCTAATTGCCGTTGTTGCATTTTACCCGTATTAAATACAAGCCTTTTTAGGGATTAGGCATAAAAGAAATAACTAAATTAGAAAGGGATATCCAAAGGATATAACTTATTTTGGAGGAATTTTAGAAATGGCAGAAGAAATTATAGGGGCTACTAATCAGAATGACACGAACGCTAATGAGGCGGGCGCGCAGGATAGTAAGCCGAAAACTTATACAGAGGAAGAGGTTTTAGCGCTTCTCCAAAGTGAAACCGATAGAAGAGTTACACAGGCACTTTCAACGCAGAAGAAGAAATACGAGAAAGAACTCTCGCTTTCAAAGCTTGATGGCGATGCGCGCGAGAAGGCAGAAAAGGATAATGAGATAGCCGAACTTCGTGAGCAGTTAGCGCAGTTCCAAATTGAGAAGAACAAGAGCGAGCTTAAAAGCGTTCTTAGCTCAAGAGGACTTAGCGCGGAGTTTGCCGATATAATCCTAATTTCTGATGATATCGAAGCGAGCCAAGCCAACATAGACAAGCTTGATAAGCTCGTTAAAAGCGCTGTTAAAGCAGAAGTGGATAAGCGCCTCGCGGGCAACTCTCCTAAAAAAGGCGGAGTTTCTTCTGAGGAATTAACAAAAGAGAAAGTTTCAAAAATGAGCATGGCGGAACTTTCGGAACTTGAAAGAACCAATCCCGAAATTTTCAATAGGTTCTTTAACTAATAAAAACAAAAGGTGGTTTAATAATGGCAAATACAGTTTACAGCAATAAGGTTATTGAAGCTAAGTCTAAAGATATCCTTACTACTAAAGTTAATGCGCGTTCCATGATGACTATTGATGATAGTCTTTCGGGTACTGCGGGCATGGTTAAGACAATCAACACTTATACTTATACTGGCACTGCGGAAGAGCTTGCCGCGGGTACTGGCTCTACTGAGTCCGCGCGCGGTTCTATTGCTTATGTTGGCAAGGACTATACCGTTAAGATGGTTCAACAGGCTTTCGACTATCTTGATGAGGACTTTATGAAAGATAATGCTATAGTCGATATGGGTATACAGGGCGCAACCTCTGTTATGTCTAACAAAATGACTTCTGCATTTTATAACGCTCTTGCAACTGTTAGCACTGGCTCAACGGAGCTTGTACATGGCATTACTTTCGCTAAGGGTGGCGCTATTGGCTATGACACTATAGTTGATGCAATTTCCGCTCTTAATGTAGAAGATGAAAGCGGCGTTTTCGTTATCATTCCTAACGCTTGGAAAGCCGCTCTCCGCAAGGACACCGACTATAAAGCCGCAAGAATGGGCGAGGTTGTCTATAATGGGCAGGTTGGCACTGTTGCGGGCATTCCCGTTATTGCAACTAAGGCTCTTACCAACAAGGCTTATGTTCTTACTAAGGAAGCTGTTACACTCTTCCTAAAGAAAGATGTTGAGGTTGAGCAGGACAGAGACGCAGACAAGCGCAAGAACTCCATTTATCTTAGGCAGTGCTATGTATGCGCGCTTACCGATGCTACTAAGGCTTGCAAGATAACCGAAGCCGCTTCCTAAAGCAAAATAAGAGGTGCTCGGAATGATTAATGAATTAAAAGCGTTCTTGGGCGCGGCGGCAGATAATTATACGGAGGCGCAAATTGGGCTTGCGTTGAAAATGGCTCTCGCCGAAGTCGAAGCCTACACACAGCGCAGTATTGATTATGAGCTTGAAATTTGCGCTCTCCAAATAGCCAAAATTAAGCTGAATCGGCTTAACAGTGAAGGACTTGAGGCACAGTCCTTTAGCGGCGTTAGTGAAAGCTATGTGGACGGTTATCCGAAAGAAATCTCAGATATTTTGAAGAGAAAAAGGAAAATCAAAGTTCTCTGAGGGGAGGTAGGAAATATTGATTAATAACGATATGAGAAATTATGAGTATTTTCTGCTTGAGGACTACGACGAATACGGACAACCAACACAGAGCGAACAGGCGCAAGGCACAGTTCAGCTTGCAATATATGTACTTTCTCAATCCGTTTCTGATACTTTGCTATACAAAGATGCTTCATATATTGGGCTAACATATCCAACTATTGAGATAGATGATACTTTCATTATCAAGTATGGAGAAGAAAAGCTCAAGGTTCTATACACTCAGCCGCGCGGAGCATTCAAACAAGTTTTCCTTCAATTGATATGAATATAGAGTTTGACGGAATCGAAGAGCTCTTGGTTCGTCTTGACAAGATGTCAGACATAACCAAAGTGCAAGACAGTCTTTCTAAAGCAACGCTACTTGTTGAAAAAGAGGCGAAGCAGAACGCGCCAAAAGATACTGGCGCGCTTCGCCGCTCCATTACAAGCAAAGTAGAAGGCTTAGAGGGTACTGTATTCACTCCGCTTGAATACGCGCCTTATATAGAGTATGGAACAGGCTTATTTGCAGAAGCAGGAAACGGAAGAAAGAAAGTGCCTTGGAATTATAAAGACGATGAAGGCAACTGGCACAGCACAAGCGGCATGAAGCCACAACCTTTTATGCGCCCAGCCCTTAACAGCAACAGAGAGAAAATAAAGAAGATACTTAAAGAGGGGGTATTGAAGTAATGGTTGATTATAGCAAAGAAATAGTTAATGCCTTGAAAACCATTTTACCCACTCATTATGAAATGGCATTAACTTCAAAGGAAAAAACGCCTTGCATAAGTTATCTTGAGCTTAATAATGCGGCAACTGATACGGGGGACACATTAGGCTATAGCAGAGTTTCATATCAAATAAAAGTTTGGGGAAATGAGATAGCAACCATACAAAAGTACGCATTGGAAATAGATAGGAAGTTAAAGCCGATGGGATTTAAAAGAATCTCAAGCGGGGAACTTTATGACAAATCGTCAACGATGATACAAAAGATTTTAACTTATGAGGGCTTAGCCTTGGAAAATTTTGAATAAGGAGAAATGACAATATGGCAATTCTTAGTAAAGGGATAACACTTTCCTATAAGTCAAGCGGCGAAACCTATACGGCATTAACGAACTTGCAGGAAATTCCCAAGCTCGGCGGCACTACAGAAGCAGTAGAAGTTACTAACCTTTCTGATGAAGCCCATGTTTATATTGACGGACTCAAAAATTATGGTGACTCAATAAGCTTTAAGTTCCTTTATGAAAAAGAGCAGTTTGAAACATTGAACGAGCTTGCGGGCGCTGTTTCATGGCAAGTCAAGCTTCCTGATGGTGCTACTTGCACGTTTAGTGGAACTTCTTCTGTTGAGCTTGATGGTGTAGGCGTTAATTCAGCGCTTACTTACACACTCGCAGTAAAGCCTAACTCCGCTATGGTTTGGGCTTAACCCTTATAAGGGAGTAGGGAGGGTATAATCTCTCCTGCTCTCCCTACTATATTTTTTAGGAGAGAGAAAGAAGATGGTATATGTAGATTTTTGCGCGGGAAATAAACTTTATAAACTTCGCCTTAATACAAGGGGCGTTGTAAGGCTCGAACAGCAAATAGGTTGTAACCCTCTTGCTATTTTTGGAGATGGAGACGAATTACCAACAATAACTACTATGGTAGCCGTTCTCAATGAGTCCTTACAGCCTCTTAACCACGGAATAACGCTTAATGAGAGCTATGATATCTTTGATGCTTGGCTCGCTGATGGACATTCTGCTCCAGAGTTTGTTAAGGTGATTATTGATATATATACTGTTTCGGGACTTATTCCCACGGAAGCCGAAGCAGAAGCCGAAAAAAACTAATAAAGGAGGGAGAAGTGGGGCAAGACTTTCCCTCCTTTTCCTTTGAAAAATCGGTTAATGAATGGTTAAAAAGCGCCCTTGAATTGGGTATCAGTGAGAAAGACTTTTGGGAAATGACATTGGGCGAACTTCTGCGGCTATTCGAAGCCAAGCAACGCGCATACAAGGCGCGCGCGCAAGAGAAAGCCGAAAACAATTACATTCTCGCGGGGCTTATAGGTATAAACTTGAGCCACGCTTTTAATGGCTCGATAGAAGTTCCGCCGATAGAAGAAGTTTACCCAAATCTTTTTGATAATGAAGAAATAAAGGAAGAAAAAGAGAATCAAAAAACGGAGCTTTCAACACTCCGTTTCAAGCAATTCGCGCAAGCCTTTAACAAAAATTTTGAGAAGGAGGTGGAGCGATGAACGAAGAATTAAAAGTAACTATAAAAGCCGAAATTAACGATTTAAAGAGAAAAGTTAGTGAGGCTAAGAAAACTTTTGGTGATTTTAAAGATAAAGTTTCCCAACATACCGAAAAGGCGCGAAAAGCCTTTAAGGTAATGGGAAATGGAATGGTAAAAGTTACCAAGGGTGTTGCGGCGGGTATGGCAGCTGTCGCGGCTGGTTTGGTTGCTCTTGGTAAGAAGGCTCTTGAAAGTTACAGTGATTATGAGCAGTTAGTAGGCGGTATTGAAACGCTCTTTAAGGAAAGTAACCAAGAAGTGGTAAAGAACGCCAAAAATGCCTATAAAAATCAGCAAATGAGCGCCAACGAATACATGGACTTGGCAACAAGCTTCAGTGCAAGCCTTTTACAGTCACTTGGCGGCGATACCAAGAAAGCGGCAGACATGGCAGACTTGGCAATAACAGATATGGCGGACAACGCTAATAAGATGGGTTCGTCAATGGAAGAAGTTCAAAATGCCTATAAAGGCTTCTCAAAACAGAACTTCACAATGCTTGATAACTTAAAGCTTGGTTACGGCGGCACTAAAGAAGAGATGGAGCGCTTACTAAAAGATGCGGAAAAAATCTCGGGTATTAAGTATGATGT
>ERZ1026868.711-NODE-711-length-19503-cov-5.640220_pt1 | contig 19503 bp, 19 predicted proteins | sample MGYA00380164_ERZ1026868 | MGnify/ENA primary metagenome ERZ1026868 (study PRJEB33269, sample SAMEA4719800) | human gut metagenome | biome: human-associated habitat; feature: organic feature; material: feces | place: Cameroon | collected 2013-10 ... | reverse complement strand
GTGCAAAGGTACGATATATTTTTCAAATAACCAAATATTTAGTCGTTTTTTTGCTTTTTTTCTTTATTTTCGCTCTCATAAATGGCTTTTTCAGCCAATTTTCCACTCATTTTGAGGGAATGAGCTATCTCTTCAGCATTTTGCAGAGTTTTATCAGGTGGAGTGCTTGGAGTCTTGTATTGTGGCTTTTCTCGCGTTACATACCGTTGCCAATAAGCAATGAGCAGGGTGGTGAGAGGCAGGGCGATAATCAGGCCGATGAAGCCCAGCAGGGCACCCCAGATGGAAAGACTTAATAGCAGAATAGCTGGATTCAAGCCCATCGCCTTGCCCATAATCTTTGGCGTGACCACCATATCCGTAATCACCTGAACCACGCAGAATACCAGGAAGGCAAGTCCGAAGACCATCCAGAAGTTCTGACCGGTATCTGCCGCCTTGAGCATGGCAAGGAAGGCGGTAGGGATGAGGGCGAAGGTATGAAGGTAAGGTACCAGGTCCATGATACCTATCAGAATGCCCAGACCGATAGCCATCGGGAAGCCGATGATGGTAAAGCCAATACAAAACATGATACCCATGCAGAGGGCCACCATTCCCTGGCCGCGGATGTAGTTGTTGAGCTCTCGTTCTACATCTTTCATCAGCTCTTGCCAGAAAGGGCGGTTCTTCTTAGGGAAGATGCGAACCCAGTTGGCGGTTAATGTCTCATAGTCGAGCAGGATAAAGAACATATATAATAAGGTAATCATGGATGCCACGATGCTGATGATGATGTTTGCCGTTTGTCCTACAACGGAGAACAGCTTGGGCATCGTTGTCTTGAGGGCATCGCTGAAGTCCTTGCTCTTCAGGAAATGTTCTATCTGTGCCTGATTCTCTTGCAGCCACTCCTTGATCATCGCTGTCAGGTTGTTGGTGTGGGTGGTTTGATGTAGCCAGCGAGTCAAGACTTCTCCTAGTTTGTCAAACTGGTCGATCATTGGTGGTATGATAAGCCACAGTACTCCACCGACGACAGCGATGGCGGCTCCCATTGCCAGGATGATGGACAGGGCACGAACCTTGATGTGGAGTTTGTTTTCGATAAACTTCACGACCGGGTAGAGCAGGTAGGCAAAAAACCATGCAATGACGAATGGTAAAAGTACCTCGCTTAAGTAATTGGTGATATATAACACCGCAAAGACGATGAGGACTACGCCAGCCCATCGTATAAACTTATCGAATGTAATCTCCTTAGGCATATTACTTTGAACTTTGAACTTTGAACTTTGAGCTTTATTATTAGCAAAGGCTATTGAATTCTTCATCCTTCACTCTTCACTTTTCACTCCTCCTTGTGGTGGGCTTTCTGATAGCAGTCGCGGCAGAGAGGCTCGTATTCATCCTTTTCGCCTAATAGCACCCGCTTGTCGTTATGAACCAATCTGTGGCTCACGTAAGCCAGGGCTCCGCATTTTACGCAGATGGCATGAACCTTGGTCACATCATCAGCAATGGCGCAGAGGGCTGGGATTGGTCCGAAAGGAACACCCTTGAAGTCCATGTCGAGACCTGCAACAATCACACGGACGCCACGGTTGGCAAGCTGATTGCATACATCTACCAGGCCATTGTCTAGGAACTGGGCTTCATCAATACCGACAACATCGATATCAGAGGCCAAAAGGAGTATGGATCCAGAGGACTCGATAGGAGTAGATCGGATAGAGTTCTGATCATGGCTCACTACGTTTTCCTCGGAGTAACGAGTGTCAAGCGCAGGTTTGAAAATTTCCACCTTCTGCTTGGCGAACTTCGCACGCTTCATTCTTCGTATCAATTCCTCTGTTTTTCCAGAGAACATTGATCCGCACACCACTTCAATTCTTCCGGGGCGGTGTGCCTCCCCAATTAGATTTTCTGTCATTTCGGGTACAAAATTACTCATAAGGTTTTAAAAAATGCAAAGAAAACGCATTTTTTTTTGCTTAGAAAGATTAATTAACTACATTTGTACCCTGTATGGGCATATTGTATATCGTACCTACTCCTGTTGGTAACATGGAGGACATGACAATGCGAGCCATCAGAGTCTTGAAAGAAGCTGATTTGGTGCTCGCGGAGGACACTCGAACATCGAGTGTCCTGCTGAAACATTTCGATATTCGAAATCGATTAGTTGCGCATCATAAGTTTAATGAGCATGGCACTTCTGCTTCTATCGTTGAACGATTGAAGGCTGGTGAAACCATCGCTCTTATCAGTGATGCTGGAACACCAGGCATCAGCGATCCGGGCTTCTATCTGGCTCGCGAGGCGGCAAAGGCGGGCATAACCGTGCAGACCCTTCCGGGACCTACGGCATGCATTCCTGCCATCGTGTCGTCAGGATTGCCTTGTGATAGATTCTGCTTCGAGGGATTTATTCCTCAGAAAAAAGGCAGACAGACCTATCTGGAATCTCTCAAGGACGAAGTGCGAACTATGATATTCTATGAGTCGCCTTATCGTGTGGTGAAAACCTTGCAGCAGTTTGCCGAGAATTTCGGTGAAGACAGGCAGGTGAGCTGTTGTCGGGAAATTTCCAAGATACACGAGGAAAGCGTAAGAGGAACCCTCGCAGAGGTCATCGCCCATTTTGAGGAGGTGGAGCCAAGAGGTGAGTTCGTCATCGTGTTGGCAGGTAAGGATCCTAAACAATTAAAAGAAGAATTGAAGGAAAAAAAACGCGAAGAACGTAGAAAAAACATGAATCAGTAAATAAATCTGTATTTGAATGTAATAAATACGGGTTTATCACGTAATAATAAAGAAGCGACAGCGTAATTACTATAAATAGGGGGGGCGTATACACGCTTTCTTTTATGTAGTATAAGTACGAATTATTAAATCATATAAGGAGAAAGATTATGAAAAAGCTTTTATTAGTAGCATGCGTAGCAGCATTTTGTTTGACTGGTTGTAACAACGGCAAGAATGATTCTGCTGCACAAAACACTGCTCAGGCAGATTCTCTTAATGGCATTATTGCCCAGAAAGACAGTGAAATTAACGATTTGATGGGTACCTTGAATGAGATTGAGGAAGGTTTCCAGCAGATTAGTGAGGCTGAGCATCGCGTAAGTCTTGCTAAGGATGGAGAGGGTGTCAACAAGAAGCAGAAGCTCAAGGAAGACATCCAGTTCATTGCTGACCGTATGAAGCAGAACCGTGAACTCATTGCCAAGCTCCAGAAGCAGCTTGCCAACGGTACCTTGAAGGGTGCTCAGCTGCAGAAGACCATCGAGGGCTTGCAGAAGCAGTTGGAGGAGAAGGATGCACAGCTCCAGACTCTGCGTGAGGAACTCGACAAGAAGGATATTCATATTGCTGCACTCGATGAGACAGTAAATAACCTCAATACCAAGACCAACCGTCTTACTGCTGAGAGCAACCAGAAGACTGAGACTATCAATGCTCAGGATAAGCAGATTCATACAGCATGGTATGTATTCGGTACCAAGAAGGAGCTGAAGGAGCAGAGTATCATTCAGGACGGTAAGGTCATGACTGGCAACTTCAACAAGAATTACTTTACCAAGGTGGATATCCGCAATCTCTCAGAGATTAAGTTGTACTCTAAGTCAGCTAAGTTGCTTACTACCCACCCATCAAGCAGCTATTCTCTGGTTCGTGATGCCAACAAGCAGTATACACTCCGCATCACCAACTCACAGCTCTTCTGGAGCACCAGCAAGTATCTGGTTGTTTTGGTTAAGTAATCAATTGGAGATTAAGTAATCATCCGGAATTTGAAATTAAGTAATAAAAACAGAAAGAGTTAGAGAAAGAGATTTCTATCTCTTTCTGGCAAAGAACTCTTGCATGAGTGCCCTGCACTCATCTTCCAATACGCCCGATGTAACTGTAGTCTTAGGATGCAGTGCATCGGGCGCATATTTTGTATACCCCCTCTTCTCATCACTGGCTCCGTATACCACCCGACTAATCTGTGCCCATCCCAAAGCTCCTGCGCACATGACGCAAGGTTCAACAGTGACATAGAGCGTGCAGTCCTTCAGATATTTTCCGCCCAGCATATTGGCACCCGATGTGATGGCTTGCATCTCAGCGTGGGCTGTGACGTCAGTCAGCATCTCGGTAAGATTGTGGGCACGGGATATAATCCGGTCCTTGCATACGATAATGGCTCCTACCGGTATTTCGTCTTCATCAAATGCTGCTTGTGCCTCAATCAGAGCACGGCGCATGTATGCTTTGTCTTTTTTCTTGATATCTTCCATTGTTTTTCGTGCAAAATTACATAAAAAAGTTTGAAGTGTGAACTATTTTTATTATTTTTGCAAGGTAAAAGTATCTTTTGATACAAAAAAAAGAAAATAGACTATGGCAGAGCATAATGAATTAGGCAAATGGGGAGAAGACGAGGCTGCGCTTTACCTTGAAGACGAAGGCTATGTTATCATCGACCGCGACTGGAAGATAGGTAAGAGAGACTTGGATATTCTTGCGCTTTCGCCAGATGGAAAGACCTTGGTAGTGGTAGAGGTGAAGACCCGTTCCGGTGATGAATACCAACAGCCTGAGGAAGCCGTTGATGGCAGAAAGATGCGCAATCTGGCAATAGCCGCCAATGCTTATGTCAAGGAGCATCAGGTGGATAAGGAACTGCGCTTCGATATCATATCTGTCGTAGGTGTAGGCCATCAGGTGGAGCACCTTGAACATCTCAAGGATGCCTTCAATCCGATGCTGATACTGTAGTCATGTCATGTAATGGGGCGTACCTATATATAAGTACGGCTTGTACATTATATATAAGAAAAAGATAAAATGGAAAAGAAGATAATACGATTAAAGGATGTAGATTCTACCAATCGCTTCCTGAAGGATTTAGATTCATACGATGAGGCTGCACTCACCATTGCCGTGGCTGATTATCAGACCGCAGGCAGGGGACAGGGCACGCATACCTGGGAGAGCGAGGAGGGCAAGAACCTCTTGTTCAGTATGTTGACTTGCCCTGTGTGGGTGCCGGTTCGCCAGCAGTTTCTGCTTTCTGAGATAGGAGCACTGGCCATCAAGGAAGCCTTGGACACCTATGCGGATGGATTTACATTGAAGTGGCCTAACGATGTTTATTGGAACGACAAGAAGATCAGCGGTACGCTGATAGAAACTTCCATTGATTCCAAGGGCATCAAGCGTTGCATTTTCGGTATCGGCATCAATGTCAATCAGATGGAATTCAAGAGCGATGCTCCCAATCCAGTGTCCCTGGCTCAGATTCTGGGGCATGAGGTGGATAGGGAAGAGGTGCTGCAGAAGGTGATTGAGGCTTTTTGCAGATACTACGAACTCCTGCGCCGTGCCGACTATATGGATGTTTCGGGCATCTACCATCTTTCGCTCTACCGTCGCAAGGGTTATCATTGGTATGAGGATAAGGATGGTAAGTTCGAGGGTGCTTTCGTAGAGGTTGAGGACGATGGTCATCTTATCCTCCACGACAAGAAGGGAGTTATCCGCTCTTATGCATTCGGCGAAATCAGATTCGTATTATAAACCAGGAATAGAATAGGGCGCAAGCCTATATATCGTACATTATAAATTATTCATTATCAATTAGAATATAACATGGCAAAGTTTAAAAGAATTCTTTTGAAGTTGAGCGGTGAGAGCTTGATGGGCAAGCAGAGCTTCGGTATTGATCCAGAGCGCTTGAGTGATTATGCTAAACAGATCAAGGAAGTTCACGAGATGGGTGTGCAGATCGGCATCGTTATCGGTGGCGGCAATATCTTCCGTGGATTGAGTGGCAGCCAGAAGGGTTTCGACCGTGTGAAGGGCGACCAGATGGGTATGTGTGCTACTGTCATCAACTCTCTTGCTTTGAGTAGTGCGCTCGGAGCTTTGGGTGTCAAGAACAAGGTGCTCACAGCTATTCGCATGGAACCTATTGGTGAGTTTTATACCAAGTGGAAGGCTATCGAGGCTATGGAGGATGGCTATATCTGCATCTTCTCTGCCGGTACAGGCAGTCCTTACTTCACTACCGATACCGGTTCCTCTCTTCGTGGTATCGAGATTGAGGCTGATGTCATGTTGAAGGGTACCCGTGTGGATGGTATCTATACCGCAGATCCGGAGAAGGATCCTACCGCAACTAAGTTCAGTGATATTACATACGATGAGATTTATACTAAGGGCTTGAAGGTAATGGACCTTACAGCTACTACCATGTGCAAGGAGAACAACCTTCCTATCTACGTATTCAATATGGATGTAGTAGGTAACTTGAAGAAGGTGATGGATGGTGAAGAGATTGGTACGCTTGTACACAATTAATTTACTTACCCCTGCAAACGATAAAAGGCTTACTTCCCAATCTGGGGAGTAAGCCTTTTGTTTTATCTGATTAAATCCTTTATTTCTTTCTCATAAACATGATTCCTGAGAGGAGGACATACATCAGGATGATGATCCACCAGCCCTGCAGGAATCCTCTTGCACCCTCGTCTGCTACCGAGAGGGCAAGAATTGCCACGGCAAAGCCTGCGAAACCATATTTCACCTCATTGCCCTTGAACGACCACTGCTTGAACTTCAGGGCAAACAATGGCATCTCGCATACCAGCAGGTAGCTGGTGATGAGGATAAGAGCCAGAACCAGATATACTGACCAGCTCAGGTTTGTAAGCCAGGCAGGATTGAATACTACCAGCGAGCCCCAGAACAGGGCATTGGCTGGAGTAGGAACCCCGATGAATGAGGTGGTCTGGCGCTCATCAAGATTAAACTTTGCCAGTCTCAATGCCGAGAAGGCTGCGATGATGAAGGCTGCATAAGGCAGCCATGGGCGCATCGGCTCCAGAAACTCTGGGTATTCCATCACCTGAAGGTGAGAGAATACGATGGTGGCAGGCGCCACGCCGAAGGTTACGTCGTCAGCCAGCGAATCCAGCTCCTTGCCGATAGGTGATGAAACGTGCAGCAGGCGTGCACTCATACCGTCGAAGAAGTCGAAGGTGGCTCCAATGATTATCCACAACAAAGCCATCTCTGGATTTCCACCGAAGGCAAACGATGTAGCAATGCAGCCTGATATCAGGTTGCAGCATGTTATCGTGTTAGGGATATGTTTCTTCATGCTCATTTTTTATTTCAATTTTGCAATGATGGTTTGGTCACCCGTGGTAGACTGTCCCATCTTCACACATACTTCTGTTCCGAGAGGCAGGTAAACATCCACACGTGAACCCAGTTTGATAAAGCCAAGGTGCTCGTCGATATAGCACTCTTCGCCTTCTTTTGCATAAGTTACGATGCGGCGCGCTACGGCACCGGCAATCTGACGGCACAATACGTCTACGCCCTCAGGGGTAGTGATCATGACGTCGGCATGCTCGTTTTCCTCGCTTGCCTTAGGCAGCCAGGCTTTGTGGTAATTGCCATCCACGTGCTTTACGAATTTCACCTTTCCGTCTACCGGGAACCAGTTGGCATGTACGTTCCAGAGGCTCATGAAGATGGAAATCATCAATCGCTTGTCATTAAAGTATGGCGCATTATCTACTTCCTCTATTACCACAATCTTGCCATCGGCAGGAGCTACGACGAGCTTCTCTGTATCCTCTACGTTCAGGTAGCGGATAGGGCAGCGATAGAAATTGAGTACGATGCAGTAAACTACACCGAAGACAACCAGGAAAATCCAGAAAGGAATTTTGGTGTCAAAAGTCCCCCATAATATCGCCGCAATGGCTACTAATGCAATCGCTCCACCCACCAGCTGGTCGGTGCCTTCGCGATGCAATCTTATCTTTTTCAGTTTCTTTATTTTTTGTCCCATAAGGTAGGATTAAGTTTTTATTGGTGCAAAGGTACTGTATTTTTGTCATTTTAGCAAATTTTTTGAGCGTTTCTTTTATGTTTTTCAACTTTTTCTCTTTTTTCTTTTGGAATATCAACTTTTAGCCGTAACTTTGGACTCAAATTTTGAAATAAAAAACATATAATGGAAGATTTTGTTCATTTACATGTGCATACGCAGTATTCCATCCTCGACGGTCAGTCTAAGATTCCGCATCTGGTAGACAAGGCCATCAAGGATGGCATGAAAGGTATGGCTGTTACCGACCATGGTGTGATGTTCGGTATTAAGGAACTCACGGATTATTGCGCCAAGGTGAACAAGGATCGCAAGAAAGAGGGACTGGAGCCGTTCAAGCCTATCATTGGCTGTGAGATGTACGTGGCCCGCCGAAGAAAGGAAGACCGTGAGAAGGACAAGGGCGATATGAGTGGTTACCACCTCATCGTGCTTGCCAAAAACTATAATGGATATAAAAACCTCATCCAGCTGGTCAGTAATGCCTGGGTGGATGGATACTATATGCGTCCGCGAACCGACCGTGCCGACCTGGAGAAATACCACGAGGATCTGATAGTCTGTTCGGCATGTATTGCCGGTGAGGTTCCGTCTAAGATATTGCATGGCGACATCGAGGGAGCCCGCGAGGCTTGCGAGTGGTATCATAATCTCTTTGGCGACGACTACTATCTGGAGCTTCAGCGCCATGAGGTGAAGGAACCGCTTCCTTTCCTGGCCAACCGCGAGGCTTTCCAGCTGCAGCAGAAGGCCAACAAGGTGCTCATAGAGATGGCTAGGGAATACGGCATCAAGCTCGTATGCACCAACGACTGCCACTTCGAGGACAAGGAGACGGCTGAGGCCCACGACCACCTGCTCTGTATAGCTACCGGCAAGGACCTGGACGATCCTAACCGTATGCGATATTCCAAGCAGGAGTGGTTCAAGACCCGTCAGGAGATGAATGATGTCTTCTCGGATATTCCCGAGGCACTGTCTAACACGCTGGAGGTGCTTGACAAGGTGGAAATCTATAGCATTGACCACGGACCAATCATGCCTTTCTTCCCGATTCCGGAGAGTTTCGGTACCGAGGAGCAACTGCGCCAGAAGGTATCAGAGGAAGACCTCTACAAGGAATTCACCAGCGATGAGAACGGCGAGAATCAGCTGCCGCCGGAGGAAGGTCAGAAGGTGATCGACCGTCTGGGTGGCTACGACAAGATATACCGTATCAAGTTTGAGGCTGAGTATTTGCGCCATCTTGCCTACGAGGGAGCCAAGCAGCTCTATGGCGATCCGTTGCCGGAGAATGTAGACGAGCATGTGAACTTCGAGCTCCACGTGATGAAGACCATGGGTTTCCCTGGCTACTTCCTCATCGTGAGCGACTTCATCAGGGCGGCTCGCGAGGAGCTGGGCGTGATGGTGGGTCCGGGCCGTGGTTCTGCGGCTGGTTCCGTGGTGGCCTATTGCCTGGGCATTACCAAGATTGACCCTTTGAAGTATGACCTCCTGTTTGAGCGTTTCCTGAATCCAGACCGTGTCAACCTGCCTGATATCGATACCGACTTCGATGATGATGGTCGAGGAAAGGTGTTGAGATGGGTAATGGATAAGTATGGTCATGAGAACTGTGCCCACATTATTACATACGGTTCGATGGCAACGAAGAACTCCATCAAGGACGTTGCCCGCGTAGAGAAATTGCCGCTCGACAAGGCTAATGCGCTCTGCAAGGCGATTCCTGACCGCTTGCCTGATGGTGCGAAGATGAATCTTCCCAATGCCATCAAGTACACACCGGAGCTGAGAGAGGCAGAGTTCTCTACCGATCCCCGCGAGAGCAATACCATCAAGTATGCCAAGATGCTGGAGGGTACTATCCGTGGTACGGGTATCCACGCCTGTGGATTCATCATCTGCCGAGACCCTATCAGCAACTGGGTGCCTGTATCTACTGCCGATGACCCTGATTTCCCGGGATTGAAGACGGCAGTAACCCAATACGACGGTCACGTCATCGAGACTACCGGACTTATCAAGATGGACTTCCTGGGCTTGAAGACTCTCTCCGAGATGAAGGAGGCTTGCAAGGTTATCAAGCAGACTACGGGCGACATCGTAGACCTTGATACCATCCCTATCGATGATGAGCTGACCTATCAGCTCTACCAACGCGGACAGACCATCGGAACCTTCCAGTTTGAGTCGCCTGGTATGCAGAAGTATCTGCGCGAGCTGAAGCCTACGGTGTTTGAGGACCTCATCGCCATGAATGCCCTCTACCGTCCGGGTCCTATGGACTATATCCCGGACTTCATTGCCCGCAAGAACGGTAAGCAGGCGATTACCTACGATATCCCTTGCATGGAGAAGTATCTGAAGGATACCTACGGCATTACGGTCTATCAGGAGCAGGTGATGCTCCTCTCTCGTCAGCTGGCCAGCTTTACCCGAGGTGAGTCTGATGCCCTCCGTAAGGCGATGGGTAAGAAGAAAAAGGCCATCGTAGATGCGATGAAGCCGAAGTTCATCAAGCAGGGACAGGAGAACGGACATGATCCGAAGGTCTTGGAGAAGATCTGGGGCGACTGGGAGAAGTTTGCTTCCTACGCCTTCAACAAGTCGCATGCCACCTGCTATTCGTGGGTAGCTTATCAGACGGCTTATCTCAAGGCTCATTATCCTGCCGAATACATGGCTGCGCTGATGACCCGCCGCTTTGCGCAGATTACTGAAATCACCAAGCTGATGGAGGAGTGCCAGTCGATGAATATCAAGACGCTGGGACCTGATGTGAACGAGAGTTACCGTGCCTTCGGTGTGAACGAACATGGCGAAATCCGATTCGGTCTTTCTGCCATCAAGGGCATGGGAGCACCGGCTGCCGATGCCATCGTGGCTGAAAGGCAGAAGAATGGACCTTACAAGACTATCTTCGATTTTGCAGAGCGTGTAGACTTCTCCTGCGTAAACCGCAAGGCTTTTGAAACCCTGGCATTGAGTGGAGGTTTTGACAGTTTCGGCATTCGCAGAGAGCAGTTCTTCGGCAAGAACAGCAAGGGCGAAACCTTCCTCGATACATTGGTGCGTTATGGTCAGCTCTTCCAGCGCGAGCAGCAGGAGGCGGCAACATCGCTCTTTGGTGGAACCGAAGCTGTAGAGATTGCCACTCCGCCTATTCCTGAGGTGGAAGGATGGAGTACCATCGAGCGCCTGAACAGGGAGCGCGAGCTGGTGGGTATCTATCTCTCGGCCCATCCGCTGGATGATTATGAGATTATCCTCAACAATCTGTGCAATACCCATTGTGCGGAATTGGGCGATAAGGCTGAGCTTGCCAAAAAGGAAGACATCGTATTTGGAGGTATCATCACCGAGGTGAAATCCAAGTTTACCAAGACCGGAAAGCCTTGTGGATTCGTTACCATCGAAGACTTCGAGGGCTCGGGTGAACTGGCTCTCTTTGGTGAGGACTGGGGAACTTGGCGAGGTGTGATGGTAGAAGGAAGTACCATCTTTGTTACGGCAAAATGCGTAGCCCGATATGGCAACAGCAACTATCTCGACTTCAAGATCAGTACGGTAGAATATCTGCAGACTGTGAAGGAGAACAGATTGGAGAAGTTTACGATCTCCATAGACAGCTCTATTGTTGATGATACGCTGGTGAACGACCTCAAGACGCTGGTAGACAATGATGAGGGCCATGCGCAGCTCTTCATACAGATACATGACTCTGAAACCAACACCAATTTTACGATGCGTGCACAGGACAGGTCAGTAGGAGTGAGCAGGGAACTGATTCAGTTCGTGAACGACAACCCGAAGATGTCTTATCAGATTAACTAATAGTGAGTATACTCAGATAATATTAATCATAAATAAATTAAAAAGCAAAAAAATGGAAGTAACAATTACAACCGAGAATTTCGAGAGTTACAAGAATGGCGAGTTGCCATTGGTAGTGGATTTGTGGGCTACATGGTGTGGTCCTTGCCGTCAGATTGCTCCTATCGTGTCAGAGTTGGCTGAGGAGTTTGATGGTAAGATCGTAGTTGGCAAGTGTGATGTAGAGGAGAATGACGATATCGCCATGGAGTTTGGCGTTCGCAATATCCCTACTATCCTCTTCTTCAAGGGTGGCCAGCTGGTTGACAAGTTCGTAGGTGCTGCATCAAAGGCTACCTTGACTGAGAAGTTCCAGGCTCTCTTGTAAAAGCTTGAAAACAGAATGAATGAAGGCATCTGGTTAGAGATATGTTGTCTCTGGTCAGATGCTTTTTTATTACATTTTCTGGACACTGTGAAAACACGAAAGATGAAAAAGTCACTCGTCACTCGTCACTTTTTGGATGCCTCTGAGCTTGTGCCACGAGGGGGCTGTAACTGCGTCACGAGGGGTATGAAAATACGTCCTGACGCAGATAATGCCACGTCGGGACGTACAGAGAACTGCGTCGGGACGTAGTAAAGTCTGCGTCGGGACGTATTTTTCTTACCATTCTACGCTTCTGCTGCCGTCTTCCTCGGTGGTGATAGTTACCTTGGTGCAGTCCTCAGGCAGAAGGTCTTCGATGAGTTCCGGCCACTCCAGGAAGCAGAGGTTGCCGCTGTAGAAATAGTCTTCGTACCCCATGTCGTATACCTCGTCCAGCTTCTTGATGCGATAGAAATCGAAGTGGTAGATAGGGTCGCCATTACCAGCGGTATATTCGTTGACGATGGCAAAGGTAGGAGAGGTGATGACATCCTCTACTCCCAACTCTTCGCAGATAGCTTTTACAAATGTTGTCTTTCCGGCTCCCATCTTGCCATAGAAGGCAAAGACTTTGCCGTCGCCCATGTTATCCAGGAATTCCTTCGCTGCTACATGAATGTTGTCTAATGAATCAATCTTAATCTTCATATATATTTTGTTTTTATCGTTTTCTCGGTGTCAGCGTGATGAGCGGGATGAGCATTTCCTCCATCGAGATGCCACCATGCTGGAAGGTGTCCTTATAGTAAGACACATAATAATTATAGTTGTTCGGGTAAGCGAAGAAGGCATCACCATAGGCGAAAATATACGAGGTACTCAGATTGGGCGCTGGCAACTGTGCCTTGTGCGGTTCCTTGATGGTGAATACTTCCTTGGCGTTGTATGCCAGATTCTTGCCCAGCTTGTAGCGCAGGTTGGTATTTGTGTTGCGGTCGCCTATAATCTTGATAGGCTTTGATGCGCGTATACTGCCGTGGTCGGTGGTGATAATTACCTTGAAATCGCTCTGAGCCAGTCGCTTGAACAGTTCTGCCAGTACCGAGTGGCGCAGCCAGCTCTGGGTGATGCTTCGGTAGGCTGATTCCGTATTTGCCAGCTCTCTAACCATCTTTGATTCGGTACGTGCATGCGAGAGCATGTCGATGAAGTTGATGACGAGCACATTCAGGTCGTTGCTCTTGCATTCGTTGTAATGTTCCAGGAACTTGTCGGCTCCTGCCGAATCGTTCACCTTGTGATAGCTGAAGCTGTAGTGCTTGCGGTATCTGTCCAGCTGGGTCTGGATGAGCGGCTTCTCGTTGAGGTTCTTGCCTTCCTCTTCGTCCTCGTCTACCCAAAGTTCTGGAAACATTTCGGCTATTTTGTTTGGCATCAGCCCGCTGAAGATGGCATTTCTGGCATACTGGGTGGCTGTAGGCAGGATGCTCATATACATGTCTTCCTCGATGTCGTACATGTCTCCGATGTCTTTCGCCAGCATCTTCCACTGGTCGTAGCGGAAGTTGTCTATCACGATGAGGAACACTTTTTCCCCCTTGTCGAGCATCGGGAAGAGCTTGGTCTTGAAGATGTCCGGACTCATTACGGGTTTGCCTTCCACCACCTTGCCCAGATTCTTCGGATCTACCCAGTCCAGATAATTCTTGGCGATGTATTTGGCAAAGCCTATGTTCGCCTCTTCCTTCTGCATGGTGAGCATCTCGGTCATCGAGCTGTCGGTATCGCTCAGTTCCAACTCCCATTTCACCAGTCGCCTGTATATCTCCATCCAGTCGCTGCAGGTTCGGCAGTCCATCATCTGCATGGCTATCTGCTGGTAGTCCTGCTGGTATCCGCTCTGCGTTACCTCTGTCACGATATCCTTTCTATGTATATTCTTCTTGAGCGACAGAAGTATCTGGTTCGGGTTCACCGGTTTGATGAGGTAGTCGGCAATCTTGGAACCGATAGCTTGGTCCATGATGTTCTCTTCCTCGCTTTTGGTACACATCACTATGGGTGTGGCAGGCTGAATATCCTTGATTTGCTGCAAGGTCTCCAGTCCGCTCAGTCCTGGCATCATCTCGTCCAGGAGTATGAGGTCGAAGGTCTGCTGCCTGCATTGGTCGATGGCATCGGCTCCGTTGCTCACCGTTACCACCTCGTATCCTTTCTTTTCCAGAAAGATGATATGGGCTCTGAGAAGCTCTATTTCGTCATCTACCCAAAGTAATAATCCGTTGCTCATAAATGTATCTTTTTTTTGAGGTGCTAAAGTACAAAGAATTCTTGAATGACGGAAGAGTCTTGGTATTAAAGAATGTTAATTAAAAGGAAAGTATGATACTTTTTCTTCCATCGTTTGTTTCTACTCATAACAAAATATAAAAAGTAGGTTGTCGCATGCTGGTAAATATTGCAAGGAATTTCGGTTTTGTATAATATAAAGGCCGGGAATCCGTTATTATTATCGAAGATAAAAGTAATCAATAATAATAAAAGAAAGAATAGAAGAAACAATGCTCAAGATTGTTATGATCATGCTATGCGGAATAGGTACGGGGTATCTGCTTCGCAACAAGAAAATGAGTTTTATCGGCCGTATCATTACGTCGCTTATCTGGGTGCTCCTCTTCCTGCTCGGCATCGAGGTGGGAGCCAATCCCCGTATTGTCAATGGGCTTCAAACCCTGGGACTCGAAGCCATCGTGCTCACGATAGCCGGAAGTCTGGGTAGTGCAATCTTTGCGTGGGCATTGTGGAGATATGTCTGCAGAAAGGAGGTTGGAAAATGAAAGGTAGTCTGATTATCGTTGGTTTCTTCGTGCTGGGCATCATCGTTGGATTGTGTGATGTGATTCCTGCCAGTTTCATGGCGAGTGATGTGAGCTATTATGCGCTCTGCTGCCTGATGTTCTGCGTGGGTATCAGTATCGGTTGCGATACTTCTGTATTGAAAAGTTTCAGAAAGGTGAATCCCCGACTGATGATGTTGCCGGTGATGACCATTCTCGGAACCCTGGCTGGATGTGCTGCTGCCTCTCTGCTTTTGGGACATCGCCTGCTCTCCGACTGTCTTGCCATCGGTTCGGGCTTCGGATACTACTCGCTGTCCAGTATCTTCATCACTCAGTATCGGGGTGCCGAGTTGGGAACCATAGCTCTGCTTGCCAACATCTGCCGTGAGATTCTTACCCTGCTGTGTGCGCCTCTGTTGGCGAAGTATTTCGGCAAGCTGGCGCCTATCAGCGTTGGTGGCGCCACCACGATGGATACCACGTTGCCTATCATCACCCGCTATTCGGGAGAGAGTTTCATTATCGTTTCCATCTTCCATGGCTTCTGTGTTGATTTCTCCGTACCTTTCTTGGTAACATTCTTCTGTTCTCTGTAATACAGTTTTGCCCATAGCGTTGTGCATTGGTTATGCTTCAAACGCTATGGGCCATTCTTTAGAAACCTTCCAGTTCGTAGTATTCGTCTTCCAGTTCGATGCTTTCTGAAGAGTTGCTGTCATCGAAATAGATGCCCGTATCGTTTTCCTTCTTCTCTTCCTTCTTGTTTGGAATAACGAGGGTTCCATCATCTTCCTTCTTCTCTTCCTTCTTGTTTGGAATAACGAAGGTTCCATCATCTTCCTTTTCCTTTGGTGAAGAAGGCATTATGATTTCTATTCCGTTATTGTCTTCAGTTGGAATCTCTTTTTTGTTTCCAGTTATGACTTCTTCATTGGTTTCCATTTTTTCCTGAGGAGGAGTAACAGCAGGAATCTCCAGAGTATTGATCTCTGTTGAAGGCGCTGCCTTTGATTTTTCTGATGATGTCTCTTCTGACGTCTCTTCCGCTGCAGAAGTAGGCTGTATAGGCTCGGTGAGCAATGGGAACTTGCTGATTTCCAGAGGGGCGAAATGTTTTGTGTAGAACTTTTCGTACTCCTCGTAGGTATGGCTGGTGCCAAGGAGTTTCAGGTTCTCTTCGCTGATTACATAGGCGTGAACCTTATCTAGCAAGCGCTTGATAGATGCCTGCTGGTATACAGCATTGGCATACTGTCGTGCTTCATCGTAATTGTTGAAACCGCTTATCTGCATGCGATGAAGCCCCTCTATTTCCTCAATGTTGATATCGAAGAAACGTGCCATGTAAGAGGTGAAGTTATACTTTGCCATCTCAAAGAGCAGCTGGTTCTCGTTGGTCTTGTCAGGATCGTATGCCAGCAGGAATATGAAGTTGGCGTTACGGTTGTCCGAGTAGCCTTTCTGCTTGGTAGAATCCTGGTCGTTGAGTTCCACGCTTCTCCGGGTCCATACTTCGCTCAGGTCGAACTTACCTACGTAGAGGCGTTTGCCGGCATCTACACCATTGATAATCATACCTGCCATCTCGCTGAGTCGGCCATTTGGGTATTTGTCTACCACTTCTTTAAGGTCAACCAGGCAGCTATCGATATTGCCATCATTCAGCTTGCTGAGACCTCCAATAAAGAGGAACTTGTCTCGGTTTGCTCCATCAGGGAAGCGGGTCTTGGATATTTCGGCATTGTCTATCACCTTATTATATTGTCCATCCTTGAAAGCCTGATAGGTATGTGTATAGAGAGAATCCTCGATATGGACGCCCATTATGGCATTTTCCTTATAGTACGGATTGGAGAGAAGGACGGTCCACTGACTTCCTGGGTAATCTGCCTTCAGCTTTTGCAGGTATGTTGCTGCCACATCAGTCTGATGCTCTCTGGAATAGAGCAGATACAGGTGATAATAAGCATCGTCAAGATGCTCATAATCAGGATAGTTGTTGACCAGTCTGAGCAGGGATTTCTTACCCAGTGCCAGATTGTCGAGCTTATCCTTGAAGATAACACCGGCATGATACAGACCGTCTTCCAACAGTCTGTTGCTTTCTGCCAGTTGTTCTGGAGTAAACGGAATTTGAGCCAGATAATACTCACGCTTATGTGGGTCATTGACGGCGCTGTCTGTGGTCTGCTTGAGTGAATCTTCGAGCACGGCTACCTGTGCCAGAGAATCTCTTTGCTGGGTGGTCATCTCTTCGGCTCCTTCTGCTGTAGCCACTACCGTTTTGTTGATGCGCTGCCAGTTGTCCACGTTCTCTCGCTTGCCCCAAAGTTTCTGGAATTGGGTCTTTCCCTGACTTACGGTCAGCGGCGAATAGAAATACCATTGTCCGTTGTTTGCATCATTATAGGTGTTCGTATTATTCTTTTTGGGGGTGTTGCTGGCGAAGTTGTTGCCGCTGTTTTGCTTCTGGACAGCTTCTGCCTCTTCCTCAGCTTTCTTGTTTTTTTCTTCTTTTTCCTTCTTTTTCAGCGCATCGATTACACGGTCGATGGCAGCATTGCGGTCTTTCCCGTTCATCTTGGCGAGTTGCTGCAATGAATCCTGCAACTGTATGGCATCGGTATAAGGTACCAGTTCATCAAGAACCTTGGAGCGGTCGGACAGGAGTTGATAATCCTTTCTTTCCTTATCGAGCAATCCAATGGCTTCTCCATAGCATCTTCGTGCATCGGCAAATTTTTCCATTGTCCAGTACAAGTCTCCGAGATGTAGCAGCAAGACACCCTTTTCTATACCGTTTCGGGTGGCTTTCTGGTTACCTTTTTCGTATGCAGCGATGGCCTGCAGTGTATCTTTCTTGTTGAGATAGATGTTACCGATGGCATAATATACCTGGTCGAGATACTCTTTGTTATTATCCGAAGCCGCCATTCTCTTCAGCTTGCTGACCATCTTGCTGGCATTGTCTTTTGCCATGACTTCTGTCATGGAAATACGGGCATTGAAGGCTAGTTCGTAAGGAGGATTTAGGCGAATCACGTTTTTGAAGGCTTTATAGGCTTCTTTCTTGTTGCCGATGGATGCCTGCAACTGTCCCATCAGATACCATTCTCGTGCCTTCTGCTTGCGGCGCATCTCATGGCTTATTACCTTTTTGAGGTATGGAATAGCCTGCTCGGTGTTGCCGGTATGGATATAGTAATCGGCAAAGGTATAATCCCATTCTTTCTGGGCACGCCAGTGGATGGAATCGCGCTGCATGTTGCGTATCACGTCTTCTGCATCGTAATTCCAACCCTGTTCAATATAGCATTTGGCAAGCCAGGCTCTGGCTTTGCCATAAATGGCTGGTTGGGTAGCGTAGAGGCGACTCATATATGAGAAGGTGGCTGCTGCCGCCTCGAAATCGCCTTTATGAAACTGCGAACGTCCCATCAGCATCCATGCCTTCCAAAGGAATGGATTATATTCCCTGCGGTTCAGCCATTCGATGTCTTTGGCTGTCTTGCGCCGGTTTTTGGTCCATTCCGGTTTTTGCTTGATGCTGTGCTGATGGATGGCTTTCTCGCATTTCTCTATGGCACGGTCGAAGTTGCTCTTGCCGATTTCACGACTGTTCTTGTTGCTTACGGTATAGAGTGGAAGCTGCTCAGTAAAGTTGTCTTTATTGGTCATTTCTTTTTCCAGTGAACCGTCAATATAGGCTAGGGTACCATTATAATAGGTGTTATACTTTGCCGTAAAGGATTGCCACCATCTGTTCTGCGCCGTATTCTTCTGCGTAGAGCATCCGGTAAGGGTTATGGCTATCATCAGGATGATGAAGCCTAATGTATTATGAAAAGTATTCTGTTGTTTCACCTTATTATATAGTAAAATGTATTTTTAAGAATTTCTGATCAGTTTGTATCCTTTGGCAAGGGCAAAAAGGATGATGCTGACGAAGATGATGGTGGCACCCGATGGCACATTGAGCAGATAGCTGGCGTATAAGCCTATCAGACAGTCTATCCATCCCAACAGGATGCTGACTGCTATCATGTTCTTATAGTTATATGTGAAGAGATTGGCTGTCATCTGCGGAATGGTAAGCAGGCTGATGGCGAGTACTATGCCCACCATTTTCAGCGTGGCTACGATGGTCATGGCGATGAGCGTCATCATCACGTATTCTATCGCTGTAACGGGCAGGTGCTGCGATCTGGCAAAGGTGCTGTCGAAAGCGATGTTCTGGATGGGGCGCAGCAGGCACATGAAAAGTAATGATACGATGAGGGTAAGGCCTCCAAGCAGCCATAAATCTGTACGGTCTATGGCGAGGATGCTGCCAAAGAGGAAGGAAGGCAGGTCGGGCATAAATCCTGGTGTCAGAAAGCAGCAGATGATGCCCACACTCATGCCGAGAGTCCAAAACATGGCGATGGCTGAATCTTTGCGCACATCTTTCTTCCTGGAAATCCATTGTACGCCAAAAGCGCTCAGTATGGCAAATGCCATGGCTGAGAAAATAGGATTGAAGCCTGCATATACACCGATTCCTATGCCTCCGAAAGAGGCATGGGTGATGCCTGTCTCTTATACACATCTCCGAGCCCACG
>ERZ1026868.710-NODE-710-length-19509-cov-8.057880_pt1 | contig 19509 bp, 34 predicted proteins | sample MGYA00380164_ERZ1026868 | MGnify/ENA primary metagenome ERZ1026868 (study PRJEB33269, sample SAMEA4719800) | human gut metagenome | biome: human-associated habitat; feature: organic feature; material: feces | place: Cameroon | collected 2013-10 ... | reverse complement strand
GTCTTATATCCTATGATTTAACCATAGTTAAAAAGTATAACTCGTTGATTTTCAGTTAGTTATTACAAAGTCAAAGACTGTAAATCCCTTGTTTTGCGTCGAAATTATTGCTACCTTTGCAATAGAGAAAAGGAAATAAGAGTCTTCTCTCTGAGGTCACGCTGAAGGTAATAGGCGTGTAGCTTCTTGGTTCTTTGATTTTATGTAACATAAACAGGGGTGAGCCTAAAAGACCCACCCCACGGAATGAAAGCTAATGAATACTTTTCATACCAATTCTAAACGCTGTAAAGGTAGTCATTTTCTTTTATTCCGTTGGAAGGACTTTATAACTCTTAGTATTAAATAACAATTCTAAACAATTCGATTATGAAAGCTAACGAAGTAAAGAACACAGTAAAAGAGAACGTGAACACAGTAGAGAACGCCCAGAAGATGGCAAAGGAACAGGAAAACCCTTCTTATGTTGCTATGTTCCGCCCGTGGGTGTTGGACGTTTGCGAGGGTTTTGTGGAAGACCTTACAAAGGCTATCAACGAGACAATAACGGACGCCAACGAGACCGACGAACGTTATAAGCAACTTTCAACGGACTATGAGAAGGCAAAGGCCCGTTTTGAGGCTTACCAACTCAAGACCGTGAACAAAGACCGTCAAACGCTCAAAGCCTTCAAAAAGGCTGTAGCGGTTGCAGTGCTGGAAGTTGCAGAACGCACCAATACAGGCAAATGGTTTACATACCGCAACCTGTACGGATTGGGACTATTAAACGAAATGCCAAACATCATCAACACCCCCACAAAGGTTAACAGTTTTGTCGCTAAGGCATTCGTATTCATGCAGCAATACGCAAAGCGTTCTTCAGAAATGGCAAGAAAGGAGCGCCAAATAAGCGAAATTATGGCACGTTTCAACTTGCCGCGTGAAACAGCAGAAGCTATGTATTTAGCTGGAGCACTCAAACTCTAATGTTACAGGACTATTCAGACAGGGAAGGAAATTTCTTTCCCTGTCTGAATTTTACCCCCAATTTCAAACGATTGGGGTGTGTTTTCGTGCCCTTATTTTTCCAGAGCAATTTTTCTCCCTTACTGGATTCTCCCCACTACAAATTTTCCCCACACGTTTTTAGATACCTCATCGTGGTGTGTGGGTGTTCCTCGCTATGCCTTTTCTGGCTAAGCGTGCTAAATTCTAAAAACAGTAGTTCTAAGGTTTTATTTTCATAAATGGTGACACGTGTCGGACGTGTCACGCCCTTTGTTATGGGATTTCGCAAGCAGGATTTTTCTATAAGGAAATATACGGAAAGGTCTTGAACTACGAAATTTGAAACAAAGGGAGAGTTTCATAATTCATATTCTACGTTTTAAGAGCGTTCACGTGAAATTCGTGAGAAATCGACCTCTATCGTGGTGGATAGAGTGAGCAACCTATAAGGGCGTGTGAAACATACGTCACGGCTCTGCAACAACTAACATACTGATGTGGAGACATCTAAAACACTATGCAGTTTTTTAGTATAACTGCAAAGAAAACTGACGCTGCCACTGCGTTACGTGGTAGGGCGTGAGCCGTGCGGCGCAAGCCGTAACTCGACGAGCTGGTTACTCGGAGTAATATTTTGACAAACACGGTGCCAAGATGCACGTCCTAAGGCAAATTAGGGCAGTCCTTGTGGCTGCTCTACAATATTAACCAACAAAATCAAAGAATTATGAGCAAGTATTACAAAGAACGCTATTGTGTTGTAGGCGGTAGGCATCCGCACGTACATTGCAGAAGTTTTGACAACTTCGAGGAAGCGTGGAAATATTTCACGGAATGGAAGGACGCCGGCGGTGTAAACGTGGAACTAATTGACTCGCCAGAACGCACGTCTGAGCATCCAGCAGTAGACAAATACGGAACGTACGCGAAACAAATCCGTATAGCCTAATAAAATCCCCACGCTTGTGGGGTCTACAAACCAAACCTAAAAGAATTATGGAAACAACGAATGTAAATTTATGGGCTATGTATTCAGAGATAGAACATGCCATTGAAGTCTACAACATGGGATTTGTGACACGTGCGGAGTTTGCTAACCATTGTTTTGCAGCCCGCGACCCATACATGAGTAGATTTAAGAACTACGTGCTATACCTGCGTGACAGGTATTTATAATCCGCCTCAAAAAGGGTAGTCTTTTGGCTACCTTCCAGTTAACCATCAAAAAATCAGAATTATGACAAAGAGACAGATTTTACGTAGCAGTACGATAATTGTTCTTGGAAACCTTCAGCTTGTTCCGTGTCTGCTTATTTTAAGCAGTACGATAATCAGTGTGCTTGGAATCCTTTACTTGTTGTTTCTGCTTTATTTCTGGAGCAGTACGAAAATTGGCAACGGATTCTTCAAGAATTTCGTGCGTGAGAATGAGCGCTTGGAAAAGATCCTCCTCAAGCCGAGTTCAGAATCCTGAGCAGTACGATAATTGTGCTTGGAAAGAGTTGAGCCTTAATTGCTACCCTGTTTTTGGGTAGTACGATAATTAACCAATTAAAGACAAAAGATTATGAAGTACAAGACATTTTTACTGATTGACGCAATCAGATGTGAAGGACTTGACAATGGTCAGTGGAATATCTTTTGGCACGTCAGCCCTGTTGACACAAGAGATTTCTACGGGACGAGAGAAAGTCACACGCTTCCCATTGGAATATGGATAGCGGTCTACAAATGGGACCATGAAAAGATGGGTATAATTGACAGGCTCACTCCTGACTTACGTTTAAGCATCAACGACAAAGAAGAAGTTCTTTTCTTCAATGTCAGCGACTAATTCACGCCAAAACGCCACTCTTATTCGAGTGGCTCTATTAACCAAAACTTTAAGAATTATGACAAACGGAGACAGAATGTTTCTTGCTGCGATTGTGGCAAGCTACAAGAGAGTTATTTCAGCTGAGTGTGAGAGAAGACATCTTGACGAGCGTGAGTATTCACGGAGAGCTGCGAAAGCAGACAGGAAAGCAAAGGAGATAGAACGTCATTTCTCTCGTCCGCGTTGTTTCTAAGCCTAAAATGGACGTATCGCAAATGATGCGTCCGCACATCATTAACAACTAAAATTAGAATTATGGAATACTTTAAGACGCAAGAGTACCACACACGCATCGACGTGTATTTTGATGGTGAGAAATACGTTTTTATCAACGCTTTTCACGGAATTGTCGCAGTAGCGAGAAGACAGGGACTTGTTGATTTTTCACAGGACGGAAATATGGCTCACGCCAGTTTTGAGGTGGAAAAATCTTCCACTATAAGCAGAAGTACAATTACCCGTCTTATTCACAAGCAGGAGAGCAAGTATGTGAGTGCCGTTGTTAACTGCGAATGGAACGATGTAAAATGTGAGAGTCTTCCTTATTTCGTCAGTGTAGCCCTCGAAAAACGAGATTAGTCTAAAAAGGGTAGCCGTTTGGCTACCTCTACAAACCAATTAAATTACAAAATTATGAGTACAAGAAGAATTGAGTGCAAAGGTGCAGCGTTTATGGAAAGAGTTTTCGCAAAGATGCAGGAAATGTACACACACGTTGAATTTCTTAGTTATGACGGAAAATTCCTCACTGTAGCCTTCATCGCCTGAAAATGCCGTGGCAGTACGATTATTGTGCGTGCTACGGCTCAAGACAACCAATAAAAACAAGAGAATTATGGAAACAATTAACAACAAAGAAAGTGGATGCAGTCTTTACTCTGTAGGTCTATGGTGTGGATGCGGCTATCATATTAGTGAATACAACGTGTACGCCAACCATGAAGATGAAGCTCTTGAGCGTGTTCTTGCTTTTGTGGAGGAGCATGATTTTGTAGAGCTGTTTTATACGGACGACTATATAGAATCTAAACTTTGCCTGACAGAAGCAGAAAAAGACGAGATGTTTGTGTATGTAGACCCGACTATGACTGACGGACGTGCGTACCCTGCCTATATATTGGCAGAAAACCTCAAAATAGAGAAACTCGCATCTTAGCCTAAACCGCCTCCCTTTCGGGAGGTGCAATCAACCAACAAACAGAAGAATTATGGAAAAGAAAAAGCTTACAGAGTCTGAGAGGATAGCCAAAGTAATCCTCCCCCAAATACAGGAGATGCAGAGAAGAACATTTTTTGACAAGCATCTGGGCATATCTATTGTGATAAATCCCTACATGTCTGCCCAAATCGGCGTTTGCGTTGGCTACATGAAGGACAAGAAAGACGTAGATTCACTCACTTACAATGAGTATTTCTCATTCAATCCGTTCTACAGCACAGAAGAAAACGACGCAAAGTTCGAGCGTCTTGTAGCCTACGTGAACGAGAAAGCCGGCAAGTAAGCCACAGCCTAAAAATCCCCACGATTGTGGGGTCTATTAACCAAAACAGAATTATTATGACACAGGATTATTTCGTGTTCCCTCCTTTTGAGGTGTACACAGGCGAACAACTTACTAAAGAAGTCAAACAGAGTTTAATTGCCCGTGGTTTGAAATGCGTTGCGGTTGTCTTCAACTGCGAGAGTTACGAAGATTTCGAGCGCAAATACTTCGGCAGATAGCCTAAACAAGCGGAGATACAACTCCGCTACTATTAACCAACAAAATTATAGAATATGGAACAAACAAAAAAATTGACGGGCTATGTACTCGTCGACCCAACTGACGGAGGTGTATTGTGCAGTTATTCAGCAACTAACAATAATTGTACTTCTGCAAAAATGGAGGCTATCCATGATGCAGACGAAAGAAAAGTGTATGGTATTCCAATGGAGGTTTACGCATGTTACGATAACGTATATTCCGAAGGAACAAAAATTTATGCCTAACCCAAGGGGAGCCAGCCTCCCCCACTACGAACCAACAAACAAAGAATTATGACAAGAAGAAGCAAGACGCTGCTCCAGCAGGCAAAGTACTACGAAGTACACAACGAGATGGAAATGATGTGCCTTATTTGGGAGGCATGGGTAAACGGGAACTATTCCGATTTCAAGAGTTATTACCGCTCATTGAACATGGAATCCCGCCGTCGTTTCATCGGATTCATCTACAATCAAGTTGACGGATACACATTCTACAGAATGGTAGACATGCTCATGTTCGACAAACACTAACAAGCCCCAAACAATCCTTACCCGTAAGAGTAAGGATTTCTACGAACCAAAACCGCAAGAATTATGACAGAAAAGGAAAGAAATGAGTTAGATGAAATCCTGACGAACGACCCATTGCTCGCTTGTGACGTGGTAGACGAGAAATCCAACTATCAGTACACCGTGAAGATTATCAAGTGGACGTGGGGAGACAGATACAGCGTGTGTATCAATGACAAAATCGGCCATGCACTCGTAGACTCTCCTCTCATGGACGAGGACACCGCGCGTGGTTTTTACGACCATGTCGTTTCCGCTTACCGCATCGCCTGAATATAAGGATGCTATTTGTCAGCAAGTAGCATCCTTAACAATTATCAACCACTTAAAACATTACGGATTATGAAAATACACATTCCCTGCCCCATCAACGAGAAAGACCTATGCAGCGACGTTCTCTTCGACGATCTTTTCGACGATAATGCGTATTGCTGCGACGGACACGGCGTGCTGATAGGATTTGTCCATCGTCACGTTGTCAAGATGACGTACATATACGGCTCAAATGTCGTACACTTCGAAGTCCTCGACCATCCGCTCAGCTCGGACATCAAGTCGCGGATTAGCCAATGGCTCGAAATCGTCCGCACCGGTGTCAACGAAAATTCCCTTGATGCCAACACAAAGCTGAGCACCATCCCCTTGTACTTCAATGACATACGCTCTGGCAATATCATCTTCGAGTACAACACGGACGAAAAGTAACCGACCTGAAAAGCCTCAATCCTCGGAGGCACACACAAACCATAAAAACCAATTTGAATTATGCTTAGAGACAGAAATTGCGACAAGAATTTCGAGCGTACACTGCTCGCAGAAATCAGCAGAGCCAAGATTGCAGCCCGTAAGATGCACAACAACCGCATGACCGGTTACGAAGACCCACGCGCGGAGCGTGAATTCCATCGTGCCATAATCGAAATCGTGAGCATAGCTTATCACGATTAGCACATTGCTGCCCGAATCATCCTGTGTGGATAACACACAGGAACATTACCAACCAACATACGATTATGAAGAAAAGAACTTACAAGACTCTTGCCGGTCTGCTTAGAGCGTACGACAAGAAGCAGTTTACAATGGACGATTTTCTGAGCAAGCGTGGAATATACGACCGCAAGTCCGGCGAGTGGATTGATTTTGAGCTTACCGACGACGCCCTACGTGAGCTGTCTGACGGCTTCTGCCATACGCTGTGCTGTCAGAAAAGAAAGTACGACACGGTGTTCCACAACATGAAGTACAATAGAATACTCAACCGTGGTATACTTTCCCGTCTGTGGGTCGAGCTTTGGAACAACAAGCCAAGCTTTACCTATTGCGTAGCACAGAACGGAGATTACGAGTATCCGCTTGTCAAGAGAATCCTGTATCGTGGTTATTAAGTCTAAGCAAATCTGTGCATCCTATCTGCACAGAAACTACTAAGAAAGCTTATCGCCTGAAACTCAATCCCCACCCTCAACAAAGAGAGTGGGGATTTCTATTATCAACCATTTAAAAACAATAGAATATGATTTACATTAAGAGTTTCAAGAATTACGACGAGTTCAAGCAGTTGTTTGGCGTCGTAAAGCACGGCAACGGCGTTGTGTCACGCAAGAACAAGATTCTCTTGGCTTGCCTCAAGGACAGAAAGCTCTTCCACTGGTGGCTCGGCGTCAAGGAGTGGTGCGACAGAACAGGCAACAAATGCCTGTATGAGGACCACGACTACCTTTGTGCCACCAACATGGACGACCTGAAGGCTTTTGCCAAGCATATGGTAAGCTGTCTTGTATATAACGACCCAGACAATGAAGACACATTGTATCAGATTTATTTTGGTAACGACTTCCCCTACGCCCTCTATTCCACTACGCTAAGCCTTGACAGTCTCAATGGTATATGTACCGACGGAGACTCCAAGTCCATACGTTACGAGAATATAGAGCGCGGAAGAATCTTCAAGATGAAGGCAGGCAAGTTCATCACCAGATGTATCGAGGAGTGCCGCATCCCGCGCGAATATATGCCTGAACAGCTCAAACGCTGGATAGGCGAAGAGTTCGCACGTGATTGGCAGGTCTATGCAGAACAGCGTGTCAGCAACGATTACACCCTGCATGTTGACGACGATTTCGAGGCTATCTATGATAGCGACCGCTGTCTTGGCGACTTTGGAAGCTGCATGACAGACAAAGGACATCACATCTTCTATCGTGACGCCATAAAAGCCAAGGCTGCCTACATCACCGACGAAGACGATATGATTGTCGCCCGTTGCATTGTCTATACTGACGTATGGGACGAGAACAACAATCATTACCGCCTCGCCGAGCGTCAATACTCTTCCGGTCAAGACAATGTCCTCAAGCAGATACTTGTTGACAAGCTTATCAAGGCTGGCGAGATTGACGGCTACAAGCGTGTCGGCGCCAGCTGTCACGACAATAAGAACTTTGTCCGCAACAACGGCGAGTCAATGCACGACCTTACACTCTACATTAAGTGCAACCTCGAATACAACGACGTTCTCAGTTATCAGGATTCGTTCGTCTATTACGACTATAACGACAACACGTCCTGTAACAGCTCTTCTGCGTATTACGATTACGAACTCGATTCCACGGATGAATATTTCGAGCCGGATGGCAATTATTCAGAGTGGAACGAATGCGTTATCCCTGAAGATGATAGCGTTTACGACGACTACTACGAGGATTGGATGTATAGCAACCAAAGCGAAGATGCCATATATCATGATAGACGCATCCATATCAACGAGAGCCGCATAGACGAAGACGGCCGCTGGTACTGGTCTGACTACGAGAGCGCTTACCTGTTCGACGACGAGTGCTGCTACGTAGAGAAAGAGGAGGATTATCGTCTCCTTGACGACTGTGTAGAGGATATCGACGGCGAATATCAGCTCAGGGACGACTGCGAATGGTCCGAGTACCACGACGAATACATCCATGAGGACAATGCCGTATGGAGCGGCGTGGTCAATTCGTATCTCGACCGTAGTAGAGATACCAAATGTCCGGAATGCGGCGAGTGGTACCCTGAAGACTATGACGGCGAGTTGTATTCAGATATCACCGACGAATGCTATTGCTCCGAGGAGTGCGCCGACAAAGCCGAAGCCGAGTACAGAAAACAACATGCTCTTGTTGTTGTAGCCTAAAAACAAGGCAGGAGGATTTCCCTCCTCCTGCCTTCCAAGTACAACCATTTTAATTTCAAAAACAATAGAATTATGAAAGAATTGAATTTTGACCTGCTAAAGAGTCTTTATTGCGTATTCTCTCCAAGCGACGAAGAGAAGCGCATGCGTCGTTTCATCAAGAAGCACATCAAGAACACTGTTCCCTCAGCCATTGTCACACAGGACAAGTACGGCAATCTCTTCGTCACCAAAGGCGAGGCAGAGAGCTATCCTTGCCTGTGCGCACACATGGATCAGGTGCAGCATCTTCACCCAAAGGACTTCGTGTGCGTTGAGAGTCAAGGAGTCATCTTCGGCTACTCGCCAAAGGTCCGCAAGCAGTGCGGTCTCGGTGCCGACGACAAGAACGGCATATTCATCGCCCTGCAATGTCTGGAGCGTTATGACGTTCTCAAGTGTGCGTTCTTCGTGGGCGAAGAGATTGGATGCGTAGGCTCAAGTGCTGCCGACATCAGCTTCTTCAGCGATTGTCGCTTCTGTGCTCAGATCGACCGTCGCGGCAACAGCGATATGGTCACAAGCATTTCCTTTGACAGCATCTGTTCGGACGAGTTCGTCAAGGACGCAGACTGCACCGAGTATGGGTATGCCGTCAGCACAGGTCTTATGACCGATGTCGAGGCATTGCGCAGCAATGGTGTCACCGTGTCGTGCATCAATATGTCCTGCGGCTATTACGAGCCACACACCGACCATGAGTTCACTGTTATCGAGGACGTCCAGAAGTGTTACAGCTTCGTCTGTCACCTCATCGAGCATTGTACGTCCGTCTATCCTCACGAACCTGACGAAGAATACGGCTGTGCCAGATATGACAGCGACAACTATTGGGAGAGTTACTGCACGTCTTGGGATTACGACGAATGTCTCGAATATTGTTGCGAGTCGCTCTATAACGACCCGAGGCTTACGCTCGAAGAATTTTCGGACATGATTAAAGGCTGCTATCATCTTGACAAAAGACAGATTGCCGAGATTTACGACACGGCATGCAGCTATGTAGATTCCGAAACAGCCTAAAAAAGACTTACGGAGCAGCCTAAAAACCGCCACGCCTTTGTGCGTGGCACTATCAACCTTTAAAAACAAGAATTATGGACAAGAAAAAGTACATCGACATTATTTCTGCACAGGCAGACAAGAATCATCGCCCTCACGAGTTGGCTCTTAACGATTTCCTCGACTATCTGTTCGAGTTTTTCAGCGTAAAGGCTTTCCAGTCCGGTCCCGACACGTATCATCAGCATCTTCTTGACTGCACACAAAAGTGTCCCGAATTTGCCGGTCTTGCTACCTTGTGGCTCACTGACGTTGCTACAGCTATGGAGCAAGGCAAGTGGCTTGACGTGTTCGGCATACTCTACGAGGAGTTGTATCTCACACGTGGCAAGGCGTCCCATACAGGACAGTTTTTCACACCGCCAAGCGTAGCCGACATCATGTCACGCATATCTTCGTTGAACGAAAAGCAGAGCGGTATAGTCAACGACTGCGCCTCTGGCAGCGGTCGCCTTCTTCTCGCTCATTATATGGAGAAGAGCAGCCTCAACCATTCGGCAGGACGCCGTTTCCGATACATTGCACAAGACGTAGACCCCATAGCCTGCAAGATGTGCGCCCTCAATCTCATGGCTCACGGCATGAACGCCAATGTCATTTGTCAAGACACGCTCACTATGAGCACGCCCTCCGTGATGTATTGCGTCAACGAGGTCAAATACCCCTTCAATACACCTTATTACAGCGTGCGGGTCGTAAGTCCTACCCGCATGTAAAAGCTAAAAAAGACTCTCCCTCGCGGAGAGTGCAAGTATAACCTAAAACATGTAATATAGAATATGGAAGATTTACACAATGATGCTATTACTATCGTAGTACACCACGACAATATTCATGCTTATGATGCGATTGTCAAAGCGATAACAGATGCTGCGTGCAAGCAAGCAGAGAATTATCACGTAAAGATAGAAATAATAACAAAGGTAGAATACCTGCCATGCGAGGATTCTAAAAGTTCGCTTCCCGAACTTTTTAGAATACTTGAAATCGGTTAACAATAGATTATATAATCAACAAAACAACGTATTATGGGAAAACCTGTCAGAACAAAATTGGAGATGTGGACTTCGTGGGGTTACTGCATGACTCCGCAGATATTCAGTTCGAGAAGCAAGGCGTTGGATTACGCACGTGAAATGCGCGACAATGGCTATATTTTCGATTTCAGAGCTTCTCCTGCCTAAAACGTAGTAGCACGGCTTATCCGTTGGGGAAAGAAACCACAATCGGAGCGACACCGACAACGGAACATCAAGAACCAAATATTATATAAATTATGAGAAAATTCAGCTGCGACTATCATTACGTTGACGACCTCGTCTCCCGCTACGAGGAGGCGGGCGGTTATGCCATCCACCTCAGCGAGGGTTCACTTGCTTCAGGCGATTGGATTCTCTATGACGACACAGGACGGAAGAAGTGCTACTACATCTACGAGTACGCTCTCAATTCCTGGTCTTCCTGCCAGATTGTACAGGTCTACTACGGTTGGGACAAGTTCCCCAAGAAGTACAAGCGCCTCATCGAGACGCACAACATCTACGCCTAAACCTCAGAGGGAGCAATCCCTCTGCAAGTTCAACCAAAACAATTATAGATATGAAGAAAATAGAAATCGGTATGAAGGTATATTGTGACATCCATTCTCAATCCCGAGAGCACGTTGTAACACACCTATATGAAGACCGGGGGGTTGCTGGCATAGACAATAGCTTTTACTGGCCCATAAGTCAATGCTTTCCGTGCAGCGAAATCACATTACCTAAACAGCGCAGCTAATGACTGCGCACAATAATCAATAACACCTACACAGGCAGCGCAGCCTAAAACAGGCGTGAGCGAAGACAATATTCAGTCTCCAGCGTCTCATCCGGGACACCGCCGCATATTGCGGCGCCTTCCCGGATGAGTCTTACTGCTGGATACATCAACGACCTACAGTAATGCGCCAAGTCTTCGTCACGCCACATTATCAACCATCAAGACATGATTATGAGCCAGCAATAGGTATCGCAGCCTGAATGGGTACACAAGGAGGGATGATTTGGTTCCTCGTGTGAGATACGCGAGATGTCTGAAGCTATCACTCAGACATCTCCGCGTGCTACACACGAGATAACATCAACGTCATATAGCCATGCGACATTCCCTTTGAGTGTACCGCCAACAAACCAAAACATCAAGAATTATGACACACACGCAATTTATGATTAACGTCTCACAAGCCGTAGAACTCGGCTCACGTTTCACCGTCAATTTCGAGAAGCGCACACTCCGTCTGGACGGAAAGCTTGTCAGTCTTGACGATGTCAACGTCCTCCCTCTCAACGGGTCAGTTATGCTCCGCGAAATCGAAGGGTATTATCAGCAGTACAAGCACTCCATCCCCTCAGAGCGTTCCGAGTCACACCGACGCAGCTATTTCAAGGCTCTCCCCGAGAAAGACCTGTCTGACCATGACATGCTCTACGGCGTATCTCGTGAAGTGGCCCGCTGCCAGCTCGAAGTCTTCGTCCTTCTTATGCTTTTTGACGGACAGCTCCGATGGCACAACGAGTGGGGCAGCTGGTTCTGGCAGTCCCCCAACGACAAGGATCTCATCATCCTCCGCCAATGGGTAGAGCCAAAGTCGAAAGAAGAATAAGAGCGTCCTTCATCCTTAAAGAGGCTTAGTAAGGCCCAGTGAGGCTCAGCTCTCATATGTCCTCTGTCAATCCCAAAAACAGGACGAGTCCCCCCTCGTCCACCAACCAACCAACATTATTAACAATTTTAAATCATACGAATTATGAAAAAGAGAAATCTTATCATTTCAGGTGAGTTCACAATGACAGAGGTAGCTAACGCCGGCACACAGGCACAGTCGCAGAACGCAGCAGCGCCAAAGGCGAAGTCAGCAGCAGCACGCATCGCAGCTCTCAAGGCAGCGGGCGTGGACGTTTCCAACTACTTTCCCATGGGAGAGGAGATGGTCGTCAAGGTTGTTGACGGAGTCCCCGTACAGGTTACGGACGACGATCCCGTCTTCGCGAGCATCGCAGGAGGAGGTCACATCCGCAACTACACGCTCTACCGCCGTTGGGTAATGTCACAGATGTTCCACATGCTCGACCGCATGGAGCGTCAGAACGTCTCCTTCAACGCCCTCTTGCAGGACAAGGGCTACGCCTATCAGTGGCGCATGCTTGAGAAGGAACTGCTCGACCAGTACAAGATGCTCAAGCACAAGGACAAGGTCTGCTACGAGCAGCGTGCCCTTTGGTTCAACGGCAGGGTAGCTTCATACATGGCGTTCGACTATGTTCAGAAGCTCCGCTCTTACGTCGAAAAGCTGTTGCGCAAAGGCACTCACACTTGCAAGGGCAAGCCCTACGTGCGTCTTAGCAGAGAGAACATCTTCGTCTCTGACTTGGAGTCCAAGCTTTACAGCCCTTTCCGCGACCTTGCCCTTGCAATGAATGACGTCAACGGAGAACGTCTCTATCGTCTTGTTGTCAAGTTCAACAAGCTTATGAAGCGACTCCCTGCCGACACCAAGCAGTCCGAGGCGTTCATCAACGCCTACAAGGGTTCCGGAGCTTACTTCACCATGCGCAACATGGTCCTGTTCCACGGAGCACGCTTCAAGCAGGGTCCTCACAGCACGATGCACACAACCAAGACTATTGACTATCTCGAAAGCAAGACTGCCGAGTATGCCCGCGCAGATGAGGGATGGCGCTTGCTGGGCGTGCTCAAGCAGCTCATCGCCGACTCTGAAATGTCCGTGAGCGCCAAGATTGACGAGTGGGCTGACCGATAGTCAGTCATTATCCCCGAAAGTCACCGCCGTGCAGTGGGTGGGCATCGTTCACACGCTGCTCTCTAAGATCAGGCACCTACCAGGTTAACACCGTGGCTGGTGCCTGATCTCGAACCGCAGTCGTCAGATCATTCGCCTACAGCCAGACTCCAAGCCCACGGCTGCACCGCCAAAAACCGCGTGAAACATTATGTTTCACGCTCTATTAACCATAAAATCCAAAGAATTATGAAAGAAGACAAAATCTTACAGATGGCCTTCCAGCCCGAACGTTGGCAGTACGCCATACAGAAAGGACTCGACAAGGACATCAACAAAGCCACGCTCTATCAGCTCACCACACCCGAGGCACGTGCCTTGATGTATCAGAAGATACGCGACGGCAAGTACAGGATTATGCCACCTCACACGGCTCTAATACCGAAGGACAACGGAGAATTCCGCACCGTCTACATCAACGAGCCTGCCGACCGCATACTCCTCTCCATTGCCAACGACCTCCTCTTCGAGCTGACACCCGAAATGGTACATCCCTGCTGCACTTCCTATCAGAAGGGCATCGGATGCGGACGCGTCGTACAGAACATATCCCGACAGATATCCTTCGCGGAAGGACGCATCGGAGGCTTCAAGTCCGACCTGTCAAAGTATTTCGATACGGTGCTCCTGTCGTACATCGACTGGGCGTTCGATCAGGTAGAGCTTCGTCACGGTCATTCCGCTCTGATAGACGTCCTACGCGCTTACTACCACTGCAATCTCTATTTCGATACCGACGGCACTCTCTCCGAGAAATACCAGTCGCTCAAGCAGGGATGCAGCGTAGCCTCATGGCTTGCCGACGTAGTCCTCTATCACATTGACGAGCGTCTGTCCCGTCTGCGCGGCGTCTACTGCCGCTATTCGGACGACGCCATCTTCGTGGGCGAAGACTGGCAGGAAGCCAAGCGCATCATGGAGGAGGAGCTGGCGAAGATGCAGATGAAGCTCAATCCCAAGAAGGTAGAATTCCTCGACGCCGACCATTGGTTCAAGTTCCTCGGATTCTCCATCAAGGGCAGCAGCATCTCGCTCTCGTCCACGCGCATCAAGACTTTCCAGAAGGAAATCGAGAAGCGCACAGTCAAGAAGCGTGACGTCACCCTGCAAAAAGCCATAAACTCCGTCAACCGCTATCTATACAAGGGGTACGAAGGACATTCATGGTCCACGCAGGTCCTGTCCATCATCAACGCCGAAGAGGACGTCCTGACGCTCAACACGTTCGTCATGGACTGCCTCCGAGCCGTCAAGACGGGAAAGCGAAAGATAGGAGGCATAGGGTTCGTCAAGAATCAGCAAGTCGGCTGCATACAGCGAGGACGAGGACGAAACGTCACCGCCAACCGCAGCAAGACCGCCCCCATCATCACCGGCTACCTCACATTAGGCTGCGCACGCAAGGCCCTGCTTACCAGCAAAGCCGCCTACGACACCCTCGTAGCCAACCTCTAAGAGCCACATCACCAGCCCGGCACAGGGCTTCGCGCAGCAAGGATGTCACATTCAGCTACCGGCAATAGCAAGAAGGCACGGTCCCGAGTGTTACCCACTGGGACCGCTGCCTTCTGCTACGCAGGCAACATCATTCACCTAAAGACACGTGCCAAGACATCACAGCCGCTCCTCAGGAAGGCTCAGCCTCTCAACCATCCCAAGCACAGGGAAGCGTTCTTCAAGAGAGTCCCGTTCAGCATCCAGAGCTTTAATGCGGGATACCGCAAGGCGGCATCCGCCTCACACATCCCGCACACGTTCTGGATACATCACACACCTACAGCCATGTGCCGTCACTCATGAGAAGTCCGCACCACGGGAATTGCATCCCGCAGGACACGCAAGGAGGATTCATTCACTCCAGACTGTTTGCATCAACAGATCTTTACCAGCAGCATCTGCCGGTATAGATCTGTTTCTCAGAACGGTCTTCGATCATTCACTTACAGAAATGCAACACATCCTCAGAGCGTGTCCGCTTTTCCTTGAAAAAAAACATCACCAAAAGACTGCCCGATAACCACAAAAATCACTACCTTTGTATTCACAATCACAGCACAGCCAGCCTAAAGAGGCGTAGCGAGGCACACACATCGCCTCCTTCGCCGCTATCAACCAAACAATAAAACAATTATGTCAGTAACCAAATTTGTCCGAGCACAGGACATACTTAAAGAAAAGGGTTTCAAAGCCTCACCGTTCGATACAGCGGGATTTCAAAACGCAGTAGTCGAGTTCTTCCGGAAGAACGACGTGTCGGAAAGACTCAGTATCATATCAGTTCGCTTCCTCGACTATGAGGACGCGCCGGAATGCGGCTTTGCTGCAAGCACAGAAGGCGTATACAATGACTATTTGGGGCCAGGATTCGACAAGTACATATTCCCGCACTTCCTTGGTGGGTATTTCGGAGGTACTGAAGAATACGTCTGCTCCCCGTACATCATCGTTGACGAACCCTACGTCACTAATGCCGTAGCCCTCCTCAAGATGGCAGGTTTTATCGTCAGTCGTAAACACAAATGGCTGAAACACGATTCCTACACCGTCACCCTCGTCTAACCCGTCCCGCCTAAAACCGCCAGGCTCGCCCTGGCACCATTAACCAAGCCCTACCGCAACACGGCAAGCGGGATTATATGGAGAACGAATTATATACGATAATCGAAGACTTGGGTAAGAACATCCATGTTGTACCGAACTGTCGGATTGTACCGGCAAGGTATTTTGACGGAGGTGCCGAGAAGTGTTTTTTCAAGTATGACAACGATCTCATGGTGTTTATTCCTAACGGCACGGTTTTATATGAGAGAGATTTCAAAGACAACCCTGTGTATGTGCTTTGCTCATCGGTAAATCCCGAAGATGCGGACTTATACAAGAGTGACGATGTTGTGACTATAAAAGGAGAAGAATATTACAAGACGTCTCCGATGTCTGACAACTGCGAGTGTGTTCCGGCTCTCTCTGACGAAGAAGCGGATTTTCTGTTTAATCAGGACTTCTGTGATGGAGCGAAGGTTCTCGCTCGTGACGTTACAAAAGAAAGAGCAATGACATATAAATAATATTATAACTTATTCAGCCCTCGACATCACGGTAAGTCAACAAAATGAAAAAGAACTTTAACGAAATCCTACAGAGAGAAGACTACGTCAGACTGACAGCCAACCTCAAGGAGCGCACAGAAGAAATCGCACAGCTCATCAAGTCCTACAAAGGCATCGTCCTCGACAGCCTACCGACAAGAGGCGGAGTCATCACACAAGAAGAGAAAAACCGACTTTAAAGACATAATAATATGTATATACCACAAAACAAAACCAACGAAGACGTACCATTCGAGCGCCAGATGCTCCACATCCTACGCAACTACCAACGCCTTCAGGAGGAAAACCGCTCACTCACCGACGAGAACCGCATAGTAATCTCCGAGAACGAGTTCCTAAAGTCTGTCATCGCAGCAAAAAGAGAGAAAGAGTATGAACATAACGAGCTGCTCGCCAAAATCGACAAACAGAAAACTTGCTTTTCCAATCTCAAAACTTGCATCGAGAAATACAAACGCAAGCTTGACAAACTCAGACAACCAATCGAAGAGCAGACCAAAAGCCTACATTCCAGAATATCAAACCTCGAAAGGGCCAATCATACACTTGAGGAACGCATCAGGGCATACAAGCAAAAGCACAAGATCCTCAGCACAGCCGACAACATCGTATAAAAGTCAAACCATAACAATAATGTAATTATGCCAACAGTAAACGTTTCCGACGAAGAGTACAAGCGCCGCGTACAGGCCGTCCGTGACCTTTTCGCCCGCCGTATGTACGACCTTTACGTCAAGTGCGCCAACGGCGAAATCACCGAATACCACAAGCTCGTAAACGAACTCCATTCGTTAGACTTCGAGTACGCCGACGCCCTCGAACCCTACGGACTTGCAGAAGACCTCCACGACGACTACAAGCTCATCCAGAAAGCCGACGACAACGACGAACCTCTAAAGGACTTCGCCTACAACTGGCTCTCCCTGCGTAACGAAGCCGAGTTCCGTAACGTAGACATCACCTCCTTCATCCCCATAGCACAGCGCGAAGAAGACGATGAAGATGACGACTACAACATCTAATCGTGTCACAACACCTAAACATGGTAGGGAATCCTTTTTCCCTACCAACCGTTTTACCAACATTATTAACATTATAAATTTTACGAATTATGAAAAAAAAGATTCTATCAATTTTGTTTCTTCTGCTGTGTCTTACATCGGCTTCTGCGCAAGACCTTGTCCAGTTCAAGCTTACTCGTTCCGGCTCTTTTGTTGATATTGACAACAAGGGTTTTGTAGTGGTTCCGTTCGCTGGAAAAACAGCTTCGGAACTATATAACATGGTAAAAAACAATATTTTGTCTATTTATAAAGACCCTAAACAGGTTATGTCCGAAAACGAAGGACAAACAATCGCCATCAGAGCCAAAGGAGGTCTCGTATGGAAGACTGTTACTTTCATCCCAAGAACCTTTGAAGGATATTACACAATGGTGTTTAGATTCAAAGATGGACGCATACGTGTTGACGCACCAGTCGTTGAGGACAATCTTACAGATTCCGACGGATGGTTAAACAAAACTCTCTCTTTCACTTCGTACTGCCATTCACACATAGCAAAAAACGGCAAGCCAGCCACGAAATTCGACGTAAAGAAAGTATCACAGACAGAGAACGCGATGAATGTTATAATAAATCAAATTCTCGGTCTGATAAAAACTACATCAACAATCACTCCTGACGACAACTGGTAAATATTCTTCAGCAAATCGACAACAGCCTACCCCCTCAGCCAAGCCCTCCCACGAGAGCTTGGCTTTTTCATATCCCCCATAGTCCTGCCAAAACCGCGCACCGCGCACAATGTTAAAACCAAGTTAAACCATCCACTTCCCATCCATATTATATTATAATATTATACCTTTGCAAAAGGGAAAGAGATGAGGAAGTCTTAATCCATCATATTATGACACAACTCAAGACAAGACGCTGGCAGGAGATGCTCACTCCCGAACAGCAGGAAAAGTACGCCAATGCCATCCGACAAGGCTATTTCGCCACATACGACGGCTATCCCTGGCGCCACACCTTCTACGGAGCCTGGATATGGAAACATCCGGGACGAGTAAAGGTGGTCAACATCTTCAAGGGCATAGTCGGACGACCGCCCATGTGGGAAGACCTCACCGACGACAACCTACGCGACTTCCGAGAGGAGATAGCGTCATCATACGCGCCGAACTCAGCGAAGACCATCTTCGCCGAAGTCAACGCCATCATACGCGAAAACTCCTCCAAGCCCGTCCCGTCACTCAATTTCGGGACAGTCCTGCGCACCAAGAAAGTCCCGTCGCAGTCCGTGGCGCTCACCGACGACGAGATACGACGCATCCACGAGTTCACGCCACGCACCAAAGCAGCCAAGCACGCCAAGCGCATCTTCATGCTCGAATGCCTGTGCGGAGCACGCCTCTCCGACTGCCTCACACTCTCGCCGGACAACATCAGCGAGGACGGACGCATCATCACATACGTCTCGCACAAGACCAAGACCGTCGTCAAGGTCCCCATCCATCCGTGGCTGCGCATCTATCTGCAACGGACCTCCCCCACCGAGCCGAGAGAAATCTCCGTAAGGTGCTACAACGACAACATACGCGACATCTGCCGGGCATGCGGAATAGACACCATCACCAAGGTCTTCCGCGCAGGACGCACGCAGAGAGGACACAAGTGGGAGTTCGTCTCCTCACACACCGGTCGCCGCTCCTTCGCCACCAACCTTGCGCTCAAAGGCATCCCCATCGAACAGATAGCCCTCTGCATGGGACACATGTCAGGCAACGTCCCCAACATCTCCATGACGCAGCGTTACATCGTCGGAGAAATCGGACTCTCACCCGAGACATTCGCAGCCTTCCAGATACCCGGAGCAGAACGCGCAGAACGCGAAATGAACGCCCTCCATGCGGTCGGAAAAGACTATCCCGAAGACCAGTAAAAACACCTCCGAAAACATGCGAAAAATGCGATCGCATAAATCGCATAATCAGACGTATTTTCCGACGTATTTTCATCGTCGTAACTCGTTGATTATCAGTACGTCAGATTATGCCTATGCGATCGCATGCGATTGCACTATATATATATAGATATTATATATATC
>ERZ1026868.709-NODE-709-length-19511-cov-9.051809_pt1 | contig 19511 bp, 22 predicted proteins | sample MGYA00380164_ERZ1026868 | MGnify/ENA primary metagenome ERZ1026868 (study PRJEB33269, sample SAMEA4719800) | human gut metagenome | biome: human-associated habitat; feature: organic feature; material: feces | place: Cameroon | collected 2013-10 ... | reverse complement strand
ATAATGATTTATATGTAATTGAAGATACAAATCATATTTATGATAAATATACAGTGTGGAATAGTAATGCTACAATTATTCCACCAACTTTAACTCTTAAACGCCGTAAAGAAAAGTATGTTTTTGAAGAGTTAAAAGAGTTTGGTATTCAATATAACACTTTACTCGGGGTTCTTCTTGAAGCACGCCGTGTTTTATCTACTTCATTAGACACACCAGAAGAAACACGTGATACCTCTACGGTCCAAGGTTGTATTAATAAGTTAAATGATATTTTTGCATATTTTGATAATAGATATCCTGGGCAATTCTTAATAACTGACGCGTATGATAGAATTGTTAATGCGCCTATTACAACAGCTCAAAGTGATATTATTACTAATATTGGTAATGGCACAGAAAATACAGTTGATGCAACAGAAGATCGTTGGATTGAAGTTAATATTAATTCTGATCCAGTTAACCCACAAATTAAATATCAACATAATTTTAATAAGGTTGAAAACACAGACACCTTTTCTAATAAGAATGTGCCTGAAACTGGCGAAAAAACTGGTTTGAACAATACAACTAATGACACATTATCTTTATATACTCCAATAGTGGATGGAATGGGGCACGTTGTTGGCAAAAATACTGAAACTGTTATCCTTCCTTATAGCTATAAAACATTTACCACTAATGGCGCTGTTGATGGCGAAAACGATTTTTATTCAACGATTAACGAAGTTGCGGGTGGCGCAAATACTACTGATATAACTGTATCTGGCGTTAATCAATCTATGGCAAGCAATACACAAGATATAATGGCAATTGAGCCTTCTAATAAGTGGATTCAGACTAAAATTGAAGATGATAAAATTAACATTGCTCACTCAATTCATTCAGTTGACACTACTGAAAAAGCAGAAACTAATATCAATGATAATGGCGATACAATTACATTACAAGATATGGTTTTTGATAAGGCTGGTCATATTATTGAAAATCACGCTCATAAGTATAAATTACCCAATGGCTTTAAAAATGTTGCGGTCGTAAATACAAAAAGCGACGCGCCAGAAGCAAACGCAACTAAATCTCTGGCTACCGCAAATAATACTACTATTACCGCCGATAATAGCCAAGATACGTTTTAGGTTATAACTGGTAATCGTTGGATTAGATTGTCGGCACAAGATGGAACTGATAACCAGGTTATTATTGAGCACGAAAAGCATAATACTACAACAACAACCGCTTCTATTGATTTAACAAGTGCGGAACCAAAATCTTTTGAGGCGAAAGAATATAGTTTTGATGAAGCTGGGCATTTTATTGGACTGAATATAACAACAATTAGTATTCCCAATAATTATGGTATTTTTACTGATGGGACAAATACTACAACTGCCGGTGGAGCGCAAGATACCATTACTATTAATGGCGATGCGCACATTCTTCCTACTATTGGTAAGGATACTTTAACTATTTCTCACCAAGTTGCTCAAACGGCAACTCAATGTTCAACAGCTTCTGGTAATGTTTCAAATTTTGGAGATAGTTTTACTATTCCTAATGTTTATTATGATGATAATGGACATATTAAAGAAACGAAAACGATTACAATTACCATTCCAAAAATTGCCACACCAGACACAACTGCTACTGTTAATACCACAGCGGATGTTATTAAAACTATATCTATTAATGCTACTACTGGTGTTATTAACGCAACTCGTGCCAATGTTAATGATTTAGTTTTAACTGGCTACACTGGAACTACACGATCCGGCGATCGGATCGCTGATACAGATACCATTGGAAAAGCGTTTAAAGCGGTTGAATATAATTTAGATATTATTTAGGGTAATGATACCACTAATGGGTCAATTGCAAAAGCTGTTAAAGATAGCGCGACTACACTTTCTGGTGAAATTACTGCCGTTTCTAATAGGGTTTTAACAATTGAAGCTAATTATTTAACGTCAACGGCAGAAATTATTACTACTTTGCAAAATGAAGTGGCAAGTTTAAAAGCGCAGTTGGCGGACCTTAAAGCTCTTGTTGAGCAATATCATCCTACTTCTACTGATCCAGGAGAAGAAACGGGTGGTTAATAAATAAAAATAAAAAGCAAGTTTTAATTAACTTGCTTTTTATATATAATTTTCTATAATAATGAAAGGAGAAAATTATGGCTACAAATTATGTTAAGTTTTTACGAGGTTCTGTAAAAGCGTATCAGGCAAAAGTAGATGCTGGCGCTATTGATGAAAATACACTATATTTTGTTTATGAAAACAAAGAAGCGAAGACTGGTCAATTATATTTAGGTTCTAAATTATTGTCCGGTGGCGGTAGCGACGTATCTCAGGCTTCTATCAACGATTTAAAAGATATTGTTATTAACGAAGTTGGCGAGAAGCAAATTTTAGTTTATAATGAAGTTTTAAATGCGTGGACTAATAAATCTATTTATGATGCTATTGAAGCGATGGTTGGTGCCTCTGCCACGGTAGATGGCGCATCTGGTTTAGTTCCTGCTCCTAAAAAGGGAGACCAAAATAAAGTTCTTCGTGGTGATGGCACGTGGCAAGATGAGTTTATTAATTCTCTTGACGCTGATAATTTTAGTGTCGTTAATGGTAAATTAGGCTTAGCCGAGGGCAAAAGCCTTGTAAATGAAAATGACCGTAAAAAGTTAAATGATTTAGTTATTAGCGAAGATGGTAAAGTTGAATTATCTGGTAAAGTTTCGGCGGCCAATGTTGAAGGCTTACAAGAACTCTTAGATGTAAAAGCCAATAAAGAAGATGTTGAGAAGGTTTCTGGCGTTGTTGGCGATAATAGCAAACTTGTTGATCACAGAACAGAGGAAGAGAAAATTGCCGATGGGACTGAAAAGCCAACGCTTGTTCAGTCCATTAACAATATTTATAATATGCTGACTTGGGAAGACCTTGATAGCCCCTTCTACGGATTAAAGAAAGTAGAAATGGCTTCTGGGGCTTCTGTCGCTGATGCGCTTGCTACTTTACCGGAAAATGAAGTTTTAGTTTTACCAGAAAATGAAGTTATTGCCGATAACTTAACTATTGGTGAAAATGCTAAAATTGATGCTAATGGTTCTACATTCAGTGGCGATTTAAATGTTGCTGGTAGTGCCATTATTGAAAATGCGGTATTTACCGGTAAAGTTGTTGTTGGTTAATAGGGCGAATTAATATAATTAGCCCCTTATGGATTTTATTTTCTTATGAAGAAATACTAAAAAAATAAAGAAGGAGAGAGGATTTGTTTCTTCTCTCCTTTTTCTTTTTATGATATTGGATAGAAAGGAGAAAACATATGGCAAATTTTATTCCTTTACGTGGCAAAGAGCAACTTTTGATGGTTCAAGAGTTGGTTGACGGTCAATTGTTAATTGCTACCGATACGGGAAAGATTTATTTTGACCATAAAGATGACGCAGGGGAACTTGTTCGCACCTCTGTCGGCGGTGGTGGCGGAAATTCCGGTATTTATTATGCTGATAAAAAATTAAGTGCTGATGAAAAAACTGATACACGCGTAGTTTTCCCGAAAGATACTATTGAAGGTGCCAGTTATCCTAATCCAGATGATCTTATTATTAACTTAAAAGAAGGCGCTTTTTATCGCGTTATTTCTATTAGTCCTGAAACTTCATCTGTTTTAGCCGAGCGCTTAACTGTTGCCGGTGGCGGTAGTTCTTCATTAGCGGAAGATATTGATTTAAAAGTTGAAACATTAACATTTACTTCATTTATTAATGATCAAGACGCTTATGTTTATTTTACTGCCACTTCTGCGAAGAATAATAAAGGCGAAGACATAGATGGGCTATTAACAATTACTTGGACATTATCATATACTGATGATGGCACGACTTATATAAATTATAAAACTGGTAATTTTACGGTTAATAGCGGTGAGCGCACCGAATTTAATTTTGGTAAGCACGCTCGCACCTCTTCTAAACAGAAGTTAGTTTTAGTCGCTTCGCAAGATAATAGTGATAAAACTATTTCTCGAAATATTACATTTACAACTTCTAATTTAAGTTTAAATTTTGAAAGTGGTTATTCCAATGTAAGTTAGGTAAAGGCAGAAAGTGCTTCTATTCGTTGCGTTGCCAATGGTAATATGGAAAAAATTATTGAATATTATTTTGATGATATGGAACGACCCATCAAAATGGAAAGTTTAAATAGTGGTGAAAATAAGATTGATAAAAATCTTATTAGTTTAGGTTGTAATGTTTCTCACGGATATCATAAATTAAAAGTGCGTTTATATTAGAGCGTAAATGACACCAAAGGAATTGAAGTCCCATCTCTTGAATGGGAATTGGCGACCTATGTTGATGGCAATTATCAACCGATTATTTGGTTGGGCGATTATAAAAGTGAGTTTTATATTTATGAAGCCATTCAAATTCCTTTTAAAGTTTATAATCCTAATAATCCAGACGAAGTCGAAGTCCACTTTAAAAAAGATGGATATGAAATGACTTCACAGTCTCCGCAAACAATTACTGATATGACTAAATTCTCTTATTTTGAAATTCCTGATGCGGAAGAGAATAAGTTGAATAAATATAGCATTTCTTGCGGAGAAGATGAAAATTAGGTTGAGCGTGAAATTGAATTTAGAATTGTTCAAGACACCGCTCGCCCAGACTATAAAATACAGGACCAAAGTAGTTTACGCTATTTACTGAATACTGTTGGCAGCGGTCGTTCTAATGCGGAAACCAAAGATAGCAGAGAGACGCTTGAATATGTTGATGCTCGCACCAGCGAACAAAAAGTTATTCGTGCGAAGTTTGAGAACTTTAACTGGTTAAACAACGGTTGGGTTAAAGACGCAGATAATAAGACTTGTTTGCGTATTAGTAATGGCGCTAAACTTTCTATTCCTGTTGGCGAGATGACTTTTGCCAGTTCCGCTGAGGCTATGACTAAGTCTAATCATACTATTGAACTTGGCTTTAAAATGCGTAATATCCAAGATTATTCTAACTTGATTAAAACTGTAAGCCGTTATAATTATGAACTTAGTGGTGAAACTAAAAATGATAACGAGTTTTATTTCAAATATTATGGTTATAAATATACGCAAGTAACTGGCGCTTTTAATCCAGATGTAAAATATTATGCCAAGAGCGAAGAGAATGATTATGAATATACGGAAGTCCCGTATAGCGATTTAGATACGAGTAAAACGTATTATACACGAAGTGCCACACAAGTATATAAAACGAATTATACCAACTATGACTCCTTCTTAACGTGGTATTTTAAAAATAATGATGTCGGCATTGAATACGATGATTTAAAATTTGCTTACACTCAAAAGCAGATGAACTTGGATAATGTCGTTTGTGGATATTATTCTGGCGATACGACATCAGTGGTTGGCTTATGCGTTGGTCCACAAGATGCATTCTTTTCTAATGGGCGCAATACGGTAAATGTGTCGTTTGTCGAAGATGAGTTTACAACATTGTCACTGGTCTATTCTAACACAAATAAGTTTATTTTTATTTACTTAAATGGCGTTTTAACGAGCGTTATTAAGTCTACTATTAATGATAGTGCGGGCTTTACAATTAATAATGATGTGTTAGAAATCAATTCTGCTCATTGTGATATTGATTTGTATAAAGTTAGAATGTATGATACGGCATTAGACGTTAATAGCGTTGTCATTAACTATGCCGTTGACTTAAATGATGTTAATATTTATGACCAGAATAAGCAATTAACCAATTTTAATCAGGTTATTCAAGAATACTAGTTAGAATGGCAGAAAATGATTGATTATAATACGGAGCATCCACAAAAGCCATTAATGCCTTATATCATTTTTGATACAAATGGCAAAAATGACAATAAATTATCTTTTGCTAAATCCAATAATATTCCAATAACTGTTACGTTTGTAAATACCCCGCTTGATGTAGCGTATGCGCAAGGTGAATTAGACGAATTAGCCGGAGTAAAAGATGGCGATAGCGCAGAAACAAAGGCGGAAAAAGTTAAAGATTATTATTTACATCATTGTCCGTCTTGGACTGGTGAAAATATTAATATGTCTGTTTAGGGGACCTCCTCTGAGTTCTACCCACGTCGTAATTATAAGTTGAAGACTAAAACAGAATATGATATGGTAGTGGATTAGAGCGCAGTTGATGCGACCGTTAAGGAAAATGAAAATTGGACAGAAGAGATTTATAAAGCAGACACCAATATTTATAAGAGTTATGTTCATATTTTCTTAAACAAGGGTCCTTTTGCAGAAGACTATTAGAAAGATATGGATGGATTGGATCACGAAAAAAATCCAAAATATATTCTCTCTTCTACTGGTTTTGATGCTAAAGAAACTTATTATACTGATTCAGAAGGAAAAAATAAGATTACTCTTGGCACGGGCGAAACGCCTTATGAATACAATAAGTATTATATTAAAAATAAGAACTATGTTGAGTTTGGTAAAGAGACAACTCGTCAGAAGTATTTTTATATGGACAACAATACTTGCGGAACTACCAAGTTTACAATGAAAATTGACTTTATGGAGAGTTCTGGCACTTATAATATGGGTTTTGCTAATTTAGTTAAAAACGCCTATTCCAAACATCCTCTTGAAGATTTAAATACTTATAACGCGGTTTGTATTGAAGAAGTTGGAGGCATTACTACTGCGACTTCTTATGATCCTAATGCGACGTATCAATATTTAAGTCATAAAGGCGAATGGAAAACTGTCGGCGATAAAGATAATCTTAATATTAAAAATGAAGAAGATTTTAATCGAGGGCCATACGGTTTGGCTTTAACCGATAATGTTGTAAAAGTTTTTGGCGGAACCAAAAAGTCTAATGTGTCAGTTGTAGATAAAGACAAACTTACGTTTAATGATTTAAGCGCTTTAAGTGAAACTGAAAAAGAGCAAATTCTTAATAATATAAAAGAAACTGCGGAAACAAATGCTGATAAGGCTGAATAGGCTACTTTTGAAAAAGGATTTAATAAATGGTTTACAGCAGGCAAGGAATATCCGGCTTATAAGTTTGAAAATCTTGACGATTATCGCACATCTGTTCAAGGTTTTAGAGTAATGGCATTTCATAAAAAGGCTGAAAATGATTATACATACATTGGTATGTATAATATGTTAATTGACAAAGGTTCAGACGAATGTTATGGCTTTAAAACAGATAAAACAACAGGAAAAACAACTTTACAAAAATATTTACCGATTTGCGAATTAGCGAGCGGGTATGACGCCAATGAAACTTATTATTATGATAAAGAAGGCAAAAAGCCCGCAAATGTTTCTTCTTCCTCTTGGGAAGATAATAAATATTATAAAGTCGTTGGCTACCCTGAATTAACTGATATTACCGAATGCTGGGAATTTGAAAACAATAGTCGAACTTATTGTTCATTTCGTGATCCTCTTCAAAGAAAAGATTTGTCTTTTGATTTTGAAGAAAATGGTTCTCCGGCTTTAAATGCTGTTAAATCTGCGCCTCGTGTCGCTGATAGTTTTGAATACCGTTTTAGCAATAGCGATGATATTTTAGATTATATTGTTGATCCTATTAAAAATAGTAGTAAATTGAAAAGCGATGCGATGGTTGAATATATGCGTTCTGTTCATAAAGATTTATCATTTAGTGAAAATGAAACTAAAAATAGTCCAAATCTTAAAGCCCGTTTTGAGTTTTTCTTGGACAAATTGAAAAACTGGGAACGCGCCTGTCAGTGGGTTTGGAGCACTTGTGTAGATGAAGTTGTTTCACAAGGTGATTATACAGTTGCGCCTGTTGGTAATTTAAAATATGAATCTGGGAAGTATTATATTTTAACTGATGATAATACTTTTGAATTGGATACGAGAGAAGTATATACTCCAAATGAGCAATATTATTCTCCTTTACGCAATAAAGATACTAATGAGCATATATATCATATGGATATTGATGAAAATGGTAAATAGTATGAAGATACAGAAGCCAATAAAGCACATCGTATTTATGAATATACAAGAGTCGCAGTATGTAGTGAAGCATATTTGTATGAGGCTAATAAGTTTTATATTGTTGTAAATAATATTTATGTTCTTGATGGGAATGAAAAGTTTACTGATAACGCTGTGTATTATGAATTAAAAGATCATACTGATGAAGAATTTGAAAATGAGTATCGCGCAGATAAATTAGTTATCAAATGTGAGAAGTATGATCCTAATGTTACTTATTATACTTATGACGGCGCACAAAAATGTGGTTATGCTGTAAATAAAGTTGCTTCAAGTGAAGTGAATGAAACAAATTATGGTAATTATTATGTGAGCGCGACTTCTGTAAATGCTAATGGTGAGACTGTAGAAGGTATTATTTATAGTGGGCACGTTTATCGTTATGACACTAAAGAATATCGTTTAGCCAAATTTAAGGCTGAATTGTCAAGCCATTTTGATATTGAATATATGGCGACCTATTTCGTGATGACGGAAGTTTTTGAATGTTATGACTCTCGTGGCAAAAACTGTATGATGGCTTCTTGGGGTCCACAACACGTTGGTGGAGATTATATTTGGTATCCTATTTTTTATGATATTGATACTCAACTTGGTATTAACAATACTGGTATTCCCTCGTTTGAATACAATGTTGATGCCACTATTGATGGCAACTTCTCTACTTCCGATAGTGTGTTATGGAATAACTTCTATACTGTTTTTAAATCTCAATATATTATTCCTAAATATCGTCATTTAAAAGGTTTAGATAGTTCTTGGAAAGCCTTAACGAATCCACCATTAAAGTCTATTGATAATATTGAAGGTTGGTATAACACTGATCCTAATATTACTGGTAGTATTGCGATGAAAGGTGATAGACCTATTATCGCCAAAAACCTTGATGAGTATTATAAATATATTACAATTACCAATTCTTCCAGTTATAAAGATGGAACTACTGGGCATTTATCCAGTAATGATAACGGTGATTATGTTTATGATGCCGATTGCACTTATTTTTATGCTTTACAAGGTGACCGTTCGACATCACGTCGCCAATTCCTAACCAATCGTCTTGAATATATTGATAGTTGGTTGAACGAAGGCAACTATAAACGCGGTGGCAATAACCGCATTCGTGGCCGTATTGCCGCCAACAATCCAAGTAAAACCTCCGATAAATGGGTCGAAACAGAATTAAAGCCTTATTATAGTGATGCCGGTTATGGCGAAGAAGGCACTAAAAAGAGTCATCGTTTCGATGCTGAATATTGGTTAAATCTTGAACCAACTCATAGTAGTTATGTCACGCTTGGTGATGACAATGAAGCCTATCCGTCTCAAAAGTATGATGGCATTACGCCATTACATTTTACTATTGATGCGATTAAACAAGGTGTTCGTAGAAGTCAAAATTACCCAGAACAACTTCTTTATATTTATGGTATGAACCATATGAAAGATGTTGGAGATATGAGCAATCTTTATTGGCAAGAGTTTTATATTGAAGGCGACGCTCATACATTAACAAGTTTAAAACTTGGTTATGACGGCCTTGATGAAGAAGGCAATAAATGGAAGAATAATAACGTCAATGGCTTAAACCTTGGCGCAGGCGCTAATGCTGATCCAGGTCTTCCGTTGTTAAAAGAACTTAATCTGTCTAATATTTAGATTAATGCCGCATCGGTTGGTGGCACGACATTGGATTTAACAACTTGCGAAAAGTTGGAAAACTTCCGTGCTACTGGTTCTAATTTTGAGAACTTTACTTTTGCCGATGGTGTAGCGTTAAATACTTTATATTTGCCTTCGTCTACAAAACAATTAATTTTGCGCGAAGCGCGTTTATTAAAGAATTTAATTGATGATTATGAAACGCCCGAATATGACAATGTTAGCCAGAAGTTAAATGCGAAACCAGGTTTATGGATTGAAGGATTTACTGATACCGGGAATACTAATTTAATTGAAATTGAATTGGCCGGTGGCGGATTAAAGTATGACAGTTATAAACTCTTAAATAGATTTTATAATTTAACTAAATCTAATACAGCATTACAACGGCAACTTCGTTTTACTGATGTGGAATGGAGCCCATTTACATTAGTTGGTGAAAAAGATGTTCTTAATGCGAATAAAAAATATTATCTTGATGATGGACATTATGGTTTAATTGAAAATCCATATGGTTTAAATAGCAATGAAATGGCTACTGCTATTGCTAATAAAGAAATTTATGTAAAAGATGGAGAGAATTCTGCAATTACAGATATTACTTTATTAGAAAATCTTATAACTGGTTCTCAATATGTTAAAAATGGACAATCTGGCAATAATGTTCCTGAAATTACTGGCTCAATTTATATTGATAATAAAGAATATTATAAAGTTGATACCAATATGGCCTATAAAGATTTAAATACAACTCGTAATTGTTATTATCTTAAATCTGGCAGTGATTATACTAATTATGTTGCCAATTTAGATAGTTGGAATGCTGATAAAGAAAATCTCTATTATCGTATTAAAGAAAGTTATGTGCGTTCTGTTATTTAGGCAAATTATCCTAAATTGACCATTTTCTTTGCTCATATTGATGCGGCCTATACCGCTAAATATGTAAGAATGGATGAACGTGATAACACCCGTTATGATAGCACTTTTGAAATTCATACTGATACGTTAGAATTAAGCGATAATCGTTATTTCGTTAACCCATATGAAAAAGGTTGGGCTAAGGCAAAAGACCATTACGATTTCGTTGCCTGGTCTACATCTAAGGATGACACTGGTGTGAACACAGATACTGGCCATATCACCAATGAACAATGGAAAGCAAAAACAGTAAATGACATTGATAAAGATACACATACTTATATTTTCTATGCTATTTATAAACCATAGACGTTTAGTATTAATTTTGCTTAGGCATATCATCCATCCGGCGCACAAGAACTTGTTACTAAATTAACTTTTGGAGCGTCAATGCGTGAAGGGTTTATTTCAGTTTTAGACCGTATTTCGACTGGCGTTGGTAATGATAGCACAAATAAACATGGGCTTTATTTTGATAGTAGTGATTTAATTGCGCAAAATCTAAAATACAGTTTAAAGGGCTATCGTTTAGAACCCCCTGTCCCATCGGGTTATCTTTATTCTTCTTGGCAAAATAAAGATATAAATCTTTGGGAACAATATTATTTAAATGCTATTGATGACGATATCATATTTGGTTTTGACGATAAGTATGACAGTAAAATTTAGAAGACTATTAGAGTTTGGCCTGTGGCCGATAAAGTTGATGTTCATAAGAGTATTTATAGTGAGTATCCTTTAAATGGAGTATCATATTATAACTTTGACCGTTCAACTGGAGAATATTGGATTACAAACTTTGCTGGCATTGCTGGTAATTTTACCAATGTATTAACAGTCCCTGCGCAAGTATACCATCCAAATGATGGGTTGGTTATAATTAAAGGTCTTACGAAGCCATCACAAGATGATTATTATAAAATTATTAAAGCGGTCTTTTTTGAAACTGGTTCGACTTTAAAACATATTGGAGCATCTGCGTTTTAGGAATGGCCTTTATTAGAACAAATCGAATTGCCTGACACGTTAACCGATATCGGCGAGAATGCTTTTGCTGGTTGTCCTAATTTGACTTCCCTCGCTATTGGTAGTAAGACTTCACCATTCCCGCTCCTTGATAATATCGGCGCGAATGCTTTTGGTAGTATTACTAAATAGAATAGCGCAGGCAAAGATGAAACAATATCAACTAATTTATAGAACTTAACAATTTATATATCAAGCAATGATTCAAATGAATATAGTTATGAAAATTATGGTTCTAAATGGGGATTGCCTCTTGGCTTTAAGAATATTTCAGTAGAAAAAGTTTCACTTTAATGGAGGTATGAAAATGACTCATAATGTATTTTATCGTTATTTAGGCATTAATGGAGTTGTTGAAACTCCTGTTTATATTGAGGGTGCCAACGGTCTTAAAGTTAATGTTTTAACGGCTGATGCTGGTAAAGTGTTAACTAATGGTAAAGAACAAAAACATCAAGTTTTTGTAGCCGATGTTGATGTAGATAAGTGGAAAGAAATTAATGCTTAATCAACGGACAGGACCGTTAAAAATGAATATATAAAATCGCAATAATAAAGAGGGGTATTTTTAACAATGCTCCTCTTTATATTAGCGAAAATCTAATAGAAAGGAAAAGGAGTTTAATATGATTGTAAAGATTAATGAAGATAATTCATTGGATTATAATGCTTGGTTCAGTGAAATTACTGATGCTTTTAAAAATAGTGGCGATCCTGCTATTGAAAATATCGTAATTGATACTCTCGAAGCCTATTATGCTCATATTGAAGATATCGCTCGTAATCTCGGTGGCAAATATCTTCGTATGCCAGTCGATGAAGACTTCTTACTTATTAATAATAATACTCGCGAAATTAGTGTAAGCAAAACTTCTTTTGCTAAAAATGGTATTGCTGTGGAGGCTGACCATTTAGCGGAAATTGTTTATTTTAAAGTTGATAGATATTTTGACCGTATGGATTTGGCCCAGAATAAAATGAACATTGAAATTCGTTGGAGTCTGTTAAATGCTAAACGTCAAATGGTTAATTATGGTGCTAATAAAGCCCTTTTTATTGATGCTGAAAGTTTCCCTGGTGAAGTTGTGTTTGGTTGGGCTGTTACTCGTGATATGTGTAGCGAAGCGGGCACATTGTCTTTCTCGGTATGTTTTTATATTGGTGAAGAAAAAGCAACCGAAGAAACTGGACTTCGTGATTATAGTTTAAATACGCAAATTGCTTCTTTACCCGTCAAAGCAGGTATTGGCATTAATGATGTTGATAAACAGATTAATAGTTATGAGGATGTTTATAAAGCATTGTTTAATAGTGTATATACTGATAAAGGTATTACTCCGTTGGATTAGCCTATTTTCTCTTATTTATCTTGGGAAGATAATGAACTTACTAATGGTTATGTTTATCCTTTTGAGAGCACCCTTGTTCAATATCAAGTTGCTAATTTAACCACAATTAATGATAAAGACCAATGGGCTGAGCCTGTTGAATTGTATTCGAGTGCTTATTGCCCCGGCGCAACAGGAATGACTTATGGCGCTTCTTATATTGCTTTAAACGCCGGAGAAAAAGATAAACCAGTTGAATTAGAAATTTCACCGAAATATATTGAAATGTCCAGAAAAATTGCGGTAGAAAATGATTTACCTATTAATGCTATTTATGGCGATACAGGTGCTGTTTATGTAAAGAAAAATGGCGATGGGTGGAATGAAACTCCAATGTCTTTAACCGAAGTTAAGGACTATTTTGCGAATATTAATCAAATTAAAGATAATCCCGATGCCGAGTTCGCTTATGGCGATGTTGCTAAAAAATATATGGCTATTAATGCTGATAAAGTTGGTATTTATCGTTTCTCTGCCGAGGCTTCCAAAAAAGTTGATGTCGATGGGAATGAAATTACCGTTAATAGTAAAAAAGGACAATCTTCTGCGGTTGTTATTCCGCCTGCGTGCGATCCGATCGCCAAAGGCCTTATAATTACTGTTGAAGGCAAAATTGAAAAAAATAAGATTGAGATTATTGATAAAGATAATCAAGATTATGAATACGTTTCTGCTGACAAAGGTAAAATTACAAAAGTTCGTAGCGATGGACTTGGTATTCTTGTTGGGACCCATGAAATCGGCACTGACAATCCAAAAGAGACGTCTATTGTTGATGGCAAAAAACCAGTTAATGATTATAAAGTTTTCGCTGGTCAATTTGCTCTTGTCATTAATGATGGTAAAACTGATAAGGAACTTGAAAAAGAGGAAATAGACCCAGAAAATCCAACTAATCTTTTCTTAAAAATTAAAAATAAAACTGCTACTGATGAAGATTTTGCTGGTTTAGAATTCCGTTCTATGGAATACATAAATGATGAGCAGTTTTCTGGCGAATATGGAATTGATTTTGGGAATAAGCCTATTCCAGTAGCAGAGAAGGGCGTAAAGATTGAGGGCTATGCGGTTCATCGCAAGAACGGCACCTATAAGGTTTCTCAACTTTTAAGTGCGGATAAAATTGCTACGCCCGCGGCGTATTCTCTCCAAGAAGAAATTGATGATGCTTCTGCGATTGCTGTTGAATATGCCCTTGAAACCAAAGATAAAGGTATTTTTGATGAGTTTAAGTCTGTTGAAGTATCCAGCAATCAGCCCGAAGGTATTGACGGGGTGGTTTATAATACGGCTTCTGCCAACAAGAGCCAGGGTATTTAGTTAAAGGCAACTTATGCTGGCGATACGAACGGCGAAGGATTTAAACTTCATTGGTTCTATGGTTCTTCTCCTGCTGAAGCCGAAAGTATGAAGAAAGAATTTGTTGATGGCGGCAATGGTGGTTTGATTAAAGTTGAACAAAGTGGTAAAAAAAGTGTCTTAATCATTGATGGCGCTGTTGACACCGGAGTTGTTACTTATTTAGTGCTTTATGGCGAGAATGAGTTTAATAACACTATTTCTAAACTTTTATTTAAGAAAGTAATTATTGCGATTGGCGAAAGCGGACTTTAATTAAAGGAGCGTGAGGCGTTATGATTACAAGCCAAAGCGATTATGAAAAAGCCCTGGCAAAAATCCAGGCAGAACATCATTTCCCCATAGTCGCCTCCTTTATTGATAAAGTCGATGGATTTAAAGACGGAGAAAAAGATCCCCTCTCCGTCTATTCAATTGATTTAAATACCCGCGAAATTGACGCACCCGAATATTTGAGCGTTGAAAAAGATCACCAAGCGGAAACAATTTATTTTAAAATTGACCGCTATTTCGGGCATATTGATTTATCTAATATGGTCTTTTTAATTCAATATAAAAATGCGCGTTTAGAGTGCTATAATTATTTAGTGCCCTATCTTGATATTGCACACGAAGAGGGCTACATCTATTTCCCGTGGTGTATTGAGAGTCCCGCAACGCGTTTTGCGGGAAAAGTCACTTATTCTTTAAAGATTTTTTATGTTAATCCCAATAGTGGAAGATTAGTATTTGAGTTAAATTCTCTTCCTGCTACTGGATTAATTAAAAGCGGTTGGGGAAATAGCGGGGCAAGCGAGATTGATTATTCTAAATTAACCATTGATAATACTTATTTAGACTTAATTGAAGGTATTGAAAAAGTTGTTAAAAGTGGTAATTTAACTATTCAATGGGTCGACGTTGATGAAGCGGTTCGCAATGTGCCTGCTACCGAAGAAGAACTTAATATTATTAATACAGTTAAAGGGTAAATAAAATATTTACCCTTTTTCTTTTTGGGCTAAAATGATGAATTGTGATTTCACAATTTTTATATATCATAGAGATAATTTATAAGAAAGGAGAGTTGAAAAATTGGCACTTTTTAAGATAGCGAAAGGTCTCCTTAAAAATCTTCCAAAGAGCACAGTTGAAGGTTTTACTTATTTTACAACCGACACTGGCGAACTTTATATTGATACAAGTTCCGTTGCTGTTGCTAATGGTGATATTAGCAGTCAAGAAAAAGCACTTTTATCGCGCACAATGATTTCTGGCATTCCTTTTATTGAAGGAACAAATGCTAATGCGGAAGGTGCTTGGCTGGCTGACCATCCTGGCTTGCAATTAAGAAGTGGACTTGCGATTTTATATAAAATGGATATTCGCGGTTCAGCCGAACAAGAATATGAAGTCACTTATCGTAACTTTTTAGGTATTACAACCGCAAAGTTGAGTTATACAGAATTAAATCTTAACAATTTCGGTTGGAAGAAATGTTATTATGATATAACGACTCCTCTTAAAACAGAATATGCGGCTGGCGAAATTCTTCTAATGGTTTATGATGATACATTAGATAAAGGAAGCGGCGGCTGGCTGGTTTTAAGTGGACGTAGTTATGATGCGCAAACCTTATAGGGACGCACGGTGGAAACTCAAATTACCTCCGAAGATAGTGACAATATTCCAACCTCTGGGGCTGTTGTAGGTTATATTAAATCTCTTTCTTATGACGGCGAATATAATTATTCATAGTATAGTTTAAATAATTAAGGAGGAAAAAATTAATGGCTACTACTACAAGCACTATGACGTCTGCTGAAAACAAGCCTTGGACTCTTGAAAAAACGCTTGCTACGCAGACCTTTAATGCTACTTTAACTACTAACGGCAAGTATCTTGACCGTGATATTAATATTGCTATTTCTACCCAAGACGGCGCAAACGCTATTGTTGTTCCTAAGGCCGCCGACATTAAGACTATTAAGCCAGTTATTGCTGATGCTGGCGATGAGAGCGCTCTTAAAGTTACTCCGTCTACCTCGAAGCCTGAGAGCGGTGCTTATATTGCTTTAAAGACTGGCGCTGACAGCGCTACCGTTACTGTTACTGCGCAGATTGGTAAAGACGGTTTCTTGAAGACGAGCAACACTCAGTCGGATACAGTTACTGTTAACGTTGCCGAGGCTGATGTTGCTTACATCCCTCTCGCTGGCACGTCCGCTTCTGCTGATGCGAACTATGGCGCTCTTACCAATTACTTCACCAAGCAGGATACTGAAACTGGCGCTGATGTTACGATTAAGCCCAATTACACCATTCCTAATGCTGGTTATATTGGCGAGGCTGACCACGTTGTTTCCAATCCTTCTTATTGGGCTATTAAAGAAGGCCTTGTTACTGGTTGGAATAAGAAGCAGACTGACGCTCCTGGTGGTGTGAACCAGATTACTGGCGTTACGGCAGTTGAGAGTGGCGGTGCTATTCACATCGCTGAAGGTTGGTACGAAGAGAGTTATATCACTCTTGCTGATATCATTCCTGATACACTTGATATTGATGCCGTTGATGGCAGTATGCTCTATGGTCATAAAGCGTTCAACGAAAAGGGCGAAACTCTTACTGGCTCTATCCTGACTTATGATACGAAGGATGAGGCTGGTTTTACTCATTCTACTAATAAGAATGATTATTATATTTCCGGCACTGCTGGCGCTTCTTCGTTTGGCGTTATCCCAGCTCACAGTTACGTTGACCAGCAACTCTCCATTAAGGCTGGTGCGCTTGGCGCAGTTACGCTTTCTGGTAGCGTGAAGCCCTCTATCGCGGCCGTTACTACTGCTTCTACTACGGAAGCTAAGAACATTACAACTACCGCGAGTGAAGAGGCTCCTACGAGTGCGTATTACGTTGCTGTTCAGTCCAACGCTGGTAAGGCTGATGCTTCTTACGAAGTTAATGTTGATGCTGGTTGGATTACTGGCGGCAAGCGTACTGATACCAAAGTTAATGCTATTGCTCTTGACCAGAGCAATGTGACTTATGCTCCTGTTGCGGCTGGTTCTGCCAGTGTTTCTGGTGGTGCTCTTAACATTGATAGTGGTTCCAACAAGATTACCACGGCTGGTATCGAAGATGGTATTTCCGCTCAGGCTACCGATTATAAAATTAACGCTAGCGCGTCCGTAAAGGCTTCTCGTGCCGCCGTTTCGCTTGCCGCCGAAGATGGTTACATTGAAGGTTCCAAGATCGCGAATGTGGCTGCTATTGAGGGCGCTTCTGCCACAGACAGTTTTGATGCTGATACCGTCTACTTAAAGAAAGCAATTATTACTTCTACTGGCACGGAAGCCACCAATCCTTTGATTACCACTGGCTTCGATGGTGGCGATATTGCTATTGCTGACGCCAAGAGTGAAGGTTATTCCTTCCCGATTACAATTACAACTACCGCAACCGAAGGCAACGTTGCTACACGTTATTCGGCTACGGCTGGTTACTCTCCTGCTGTTTCTGATGTTGCCTCTGGCGCCGTTAAGGTTGCAGCTGATGTCAAGAGCCCCTCGATTGTTAAGTATGTGAAGAAGGGCGCCATCTCTGCTTCTACAAGTATTACAAGCCAGACGGACGAGTATCTTGCTGTGGCCACTGAAGGCGAAACTCCTGATGTGAGTATTACTGCTCCTGTTAAGGTCACAGAAGGTTATGTCCAAACTGGTGATGGTCTTAATGCCACTGCTCACTACACGATTAAAAAGACCCAACTCGCTGGCTCCACTTCTGCGACGATTTCTCTCTCTAAGAAGTCTGGCGATACTACGTTCAGCAGTGCTGACGGTGTTGTTCTCCACACCGCTACCGAGACCGGAAAGACCTATCGCACGATTAGCGCAGCCACGACCATTAGCGTTGATGCCACCTCCAATGGCACGGCTTCTGTTGCTGGTCAGTCCGCGGGCTGGATTTCTGGCGATGCTACTGCGTCTGTTACTGGTTCTGGCAATGATAGTGTTGAAATGTCTAAGGATGTCTTCATTGAAGTTTATACTGGTGAATTCACTTTTGAGTCCTAATTTAATTTAATATATAAATAAACCCTCACCTAACCCGTGAGGGTTTATTTTTTTAACTTTATTAAAATACCTCTTGACTTTTCCAATTTTTTGTGATATAATAGTAATAGAGAAACCAAAAAGATGGTTTCTACTATTATAGAAGATTGGAGATACAGCTCTAATGCAAGACGATACATTATCTAATATTTTTTATAAAGCTTTTGAAAAAGTAATTAAAATTAATCTTAAAGAAGGAACTTTTGAAAAAATTGAAAACGGCAAACAGAATCCAGTTGAATATTCTGGCATTGACCAATGGTTTATAAAATTTGCCAATGATTCTACTCTTTGTCCATACGATAAGAAGCGCTTTTTGCGTTTTGCTAATGTAGAAAATTTTAAGGCGCTTTTAGCAGACGAAAACACGACAGATGTAGGAATTGTATATCAGCGGAAGATTGATGATGTTTATCACTGGGCGATGATGCGCATTTTTAAAATTAATGATGAAGAAATTCTTTTAACAGTTAAAGACGTTAATCAATGTTGGCTATCAATTGAAGAGCAACAAAACCGTGGGGCTTTTAGAACAAAAGAAATTTTAATTAAAGATTTACAGAATATTGCGAATCGTAAAACTTCACTTGGCGCAGTTATATTTGAATATTTACCAAAAGATGCCGGAGAAATGGCAGATGTGTTTACTTTTTATTTTGATGTAAACCAACTTTATCAATATGATTCTACTCATATAATTCTTCTATTAGAAGAAGTCCGCCACGATATTTTTAGAAGTAAATTATCTCAAATTTATAATGACTTGCGAGCATATGATGTAGAGATTGGCTCAAATTGACAAAAAGAAGTAGATGATTACGCCGATTATATGAGCACCTTATCTTATAATTTACAAATTAATAAACCACGACAATAAGCGGAGTAAATACTCCGCTTTTCTTTTTTGGACTTTTTTGTTGAATAAAAAGTGCTGTTTTTTTATATATATAGAGGACTAAAACAGTCAGAGAAAACTTGACTTTTCACTTAAAATGTGATATAATAT